>Ga0209345_10000260_pt1 | contig 70143 bp, 62 predicted proteins | sample Cruoilmetagenom7_FD_187294 | JGI IMG/M metagenome (GOLD analysis project Ga0209345, IMG submission 187294) | Oil polluted marine microbial communities from Coal Oil Point, Santa Barbara, California, USA - Sample 7 (SPAdes) (version 2) | ecosystem: Environmental > Aquatic > Marine > Oil seeps ... | reverse complement strand
CCTTCGCGCCCACATTAAGTAGACAATCCACACTTTTTTAGTGTGGATTTTTTTATTTATTCTAAATTCAAGATGTCTTTTGAAGATATTGAATAAATAAAAAGTACAAAATTGCAGTAGCAATTTGGATTATCAATTCTCAGGAGTGGTTTCGTTTAGAGATATTTAATCTCTTTTAAATGTTAAAGGTGTCACATTCTTGACCTTTTTAAACTGACGATTAAAATTAGAAATGTTATTGAAACCTACTTTATAAGCTACATCAGCTATATTAAGTTTGTTGTTTGACATTAAATGTTTGCATGCGTGCTCTATTCGTAGTTCATTTAAAAAAGTGCCATAAGTTTTATTTGTATATTTTTTGAAATACTTACAAAAAGCATTTTTTGTCATGTTTGCAACATTTGCCACAGTTTCTAGAGTAACGTCTTTTTCATAATTAGTCATGGTATAATCAAACACATTTCGCATACGTTCCCCTTCAATTATAGAGAAGTTTTTTTCATAGATAAATGATGATAAACTCTTATGTTCAGCTCTAGAGAATAATTTTAAGAGTTGAAGAAGTATGATGAATCTTTCTAATTTTGTAGCTTTTTCAATACTATTAAAAAGTGAAACAAACTCAGTTTGGTTGGATGTGATTTTAAATCCATGTTTGGCTCGTTTAAAAAAAGCATGCAATTCAGTTAATTCTTCTAGATTAAAGAAGTCTTTCCCAAAACTGTTTTTAGTAAAAAATAAAGTTTGCATATGCGATTGCTTTTGGTGTTCCCGATCGCTTTCAAACACATGTGGTAACTGACTTCCTATAACAATAATATCTCCAGATTTATAATAATTTATGGTGTCTCCAACTATCAAATTACCTTCACCTTTTACTATGTAACTTAGCTGTATTTCTTCATGTTGATGGAGTTTGTCGTAAAAAACATGTTCTAAATCTACTTGGTAAACTAATGCTGCCGATTCTGGTTTTGGTATTTTAAAAGGAAGAACTTTCATATATTATCTGAATCATATAAATACAAAATTAAGCAAATACATGATGATTAAATGTTAAATGGGATAATATAGTATGATAAATGGATAAAAACAGATTATTTATATCACTTGGTCATAGTTATTTTTGTGTCATAAAAACATGTATATTATGAGTATCCAATGGAAAGGTGTTATGCCAGCAGTTACAACAAAGTTCACAGATGCAGATGAACTTGATTTAAAAATGTTTGAAGTTAATGTTAAAGCACAATTAGATGCAGGAGTTCATGGTATTGTTCTTGGTGGTACTTTAGGTGAAGCAAGTACTTTGTTAGATGAAGAAAAAAGAACACTTACGCAAACTACGGTAGATATTGTAAAAGGGCAAGCTCCTGTACTCATTAATATAGCAGAACAAACAACTAAAGCTGCTATTCATGCTGCACAAAAAGCTGAAGATGATGGAGCGAAAGGACTTATGATGTTGCCTCCAATGAGATATAAATCTGGAGATAGAGAAACTGTAGAATATTTTAAAGCTGTTGCTAATAATACCTCATTACCAATTATGGTTTATAATAATCCAGTAGACTATAAAGTGGAAGTAACTTTAAATATGTTCGACGAATTATTAAAATGTAATAATATTGAAGCTGTTAAAGAATCTACTCGCGATATTTCTAATGTTACACGAATTAAAAACCGATTTGGAGACCGTCTTAAAATTATGACTGGAGTTGATACTTTGGCTTTGGAAAGTTTATTAATGGGAGCAGACGGATGGATTGCAGGTTTAGTGTGTGCTTTCCCAGCTGAAACAGTAGCTATTTACGAGCTTCAAAAAGTAGGTAGAATAAAAGAAGCATTAGAAATTTACAGATGGTTTTTACCGTTGTTAGAGTTAGATATAAACCCTAAATTAGTACAAAACATTAAATTGGCAGAAGTGGCTACAGGAATTGGGACTGAAAATGTTCGTGCACCACGTTTGCCACTTCATGGAGAAGAACGTAAACAGGTCCTAAAGATTATTGAAGAAGGTTTAAAAAATAGACCAAATTTATCAGATTATAAAAATTTATAAGAATGTTAGACATACGTCCAACTTGTGAGAATTGTAATAAAAATTTGCCCTTTGATTCTCAAGAAGCTATGATTTGTACATTTGAATGTACCTTTTGTAAAGACTGTGTTGACAACATCTTGCATAAGATTTGTCCTAACTGTGGAGGTGGATTTGAAAAACGACCTATAAGGCCAGAAAGTTTATTAGAAAAATATCCAGTATCAACTAAAATAGTTCATAAACCAGTCGATATTGAAAAACACTTAAAAAGCATTAAATCAAAATGATAACAGGAAAAAATTATATAGGAAATCAATTATCAACAAAAGGATCGAAGACCTACAAAACCTTCAATCCACAGTTGAATATTAACAACGAAAACGTATTCATTGAAGCTGATTCTCAAGAAATAAATGAAGCTGTTTTATTAGCATCAAATGCATTTAAAGAATATCGAACACTTTCCGGAAAACGAAAAGCGGAGTTTTTAAGTGCTATTGCAGATGAAATTTTAGCTTTGGATGATGAATTAATTAAAATCTATTGCTCTGAGACTGGCTTGCCAGAAGGGCGTGCCAAAGGAGAGCGAGGTAGGACTGTTGGTCAATTACGAGCGTTTGCAGAATTACTTGAAGAAGGTTCTTGGGTTGAAGCTACCATAGATACAGCACAACCAGATAGACAGCCAATGCCAAAATCTGATATTCGGAAAATGTTAGTGCCTTTAGGTCCAGTTGTTGTTTTTGGAGCAAGTAATTTTCCTTTAGCTTATTCTACAGCTGGTGGAGATACTGCTGCAGCATTAGCAGCTGGTTGTCCAGTAATCGTAAAATCGCATCCAATGCATGCTGGTACTGGAGAATTAATAGCATCAGCTATTATAAATGCAGCAAATAAAACAGGTATGCCAAATGGCGTGTTTTCAAATTTAAATAGTAGTGGTATTGAAGTTGGTACACAATTAGTGTCTCATCCTAAAGTCAAAGCCGTAGGATTTACAGGAAGTATTCGTGGTGGTCGTGCTCTTTATGATTTAGCTGCTAAACGAGAAGAACCAATTCCTGTTTTTGCTGAAATGGGAAGTATTAATCCAGTGGTTATATTACCTAGTGCTTTAAAAAATAAAGGGGAGGCTTTAGCAAAAACATATGCTGGATCTATTACTTTAGGAACTGGTCAGTTTTGTACCAATCCAGGTTTGCTATTAGGCATTAAAGGTGAAGAATTATCACATTTCATTCAAAATTTATCCAATGAAATTGTAAAAGTAGAGCCATCTTGTATGTTACATCCAAATATTATTGGAGCTTATGAAAGCAATAAGCAAAAAGCACTTAAGCAACCTGAATTAACGGTTGTTGCAGATTATAATTCAGACGTTAAAGCTAATTATGCCAGACAAACTGTAACTACAGTTAAAGGAGCAACTTTTATAAAAAACACCACCTTACATCAAGAAATTTTTGGGCCATATTCTATGGTTGTTCAATGTGAAAATGCGGAACAATTAGAGCAGGTTATTTCTAAACTTGAAGGTCAGTTAACAGGTACTTTAATTGCTGATAATGATGAAGCCAAGCAATATTATAAAGTAATAGATGCGCTCCAAAATCGCGTTGGACGTATCATTTACAATGGTGTTCCTACTGGAGTTGAAGTTTGTCCATCTATGGTTCATGGTGGACCTTATCCAGCTTCTACAGATAGTCGTTTTACAGCAGTTGGCATTCATTCCATCAAGCGTTGGGTGAGACCTTTTAGTTATCAAGATTGGCCAAATAATTTGTTGCCAGATGAATTGAAAAATGAAAACCCTTTAAAGATATCACGTTTAGTAAATAATAAGCAAACTAAAGATGTAGTTTAAAATGAAAAGTACGTTTGTATGCATTGATGCGCACACTTGTGGAAATCCGGTTAGAGTTATTAAACAAGGTGGACCTGACTTGGTAGGTGACACCATGAGCGAAAAACGTCAGCATTTTTTAAAAGAATACGATTGGATTAGAAAAGGTCTTATGTTTGAGCCTCGTGGTCACGACATGATGAGTGGCAGTATTTTATATTCACCACATAATCCTGAAAACGATTTTGCCATACTGTTTATTGAAACCTCTGGTTGTTTGCCTATGTGTGGACATGGTACTATAGGAACCATAACTATTGCTATTGAAGAAGGTTTAGTTACTCCTAAAGTACCAGGGAAAATAAGAATGGAAGCTCCTGCTGGTTTAGTGGAAATTGAATATCAGCAAACAGGAAGAAAAGTCGATTGGGTAAAATTTACCAATGTTAAAAGTTATTTAGCTGCTGAAGGGTTAACAATTGATTGCCCAGAATTGGGAGAAATAACATTCGATGTGTCTTATGGTGGAAATTATTACGCCATTGTAGATCCTCAAGAAAATTTCTCTGGAGTTCATGATTTTTCGGCTTCAAAAATTATTAAGTATTCGCAAATTGTTAGACAACGAATTAATGAAAAGTATCCAAACCTATTCATTCATCCAGAAAACGAAACCATAAAAGATGTGACTCACATGCTTTGGACAGGAACACCAATCGATCCAACATCTTCAGGTAGAAATGCCGTTTTTTATGGAGATAAAGCCATCGACAGAAGCCCTTGTGGTACAGGAACTTCAGCACGTTTAGCACAATTACATGCTAAAGGGAAATTAAAAGGTGGAGAGAATTTTATTCACGAGAGTTTCATTGGGAGCAAGTTTATTGGACGCGTGGAAAAAGAAACGACTTTAGATGGTAAGTTGGCAATTATTCCAAGCATACAGGGTTGGGCAAAAATTTATGGACATAACACCATAACTATAGATTCTGAAGACGATCCTTATGCTTTTGGATTTCAGGTAATTTAATATGAGTAAAAACATTATTATAATAGGTGGAGGAGTAATTGGATTATGTTCAGCGTATTATCTTCAAAAAGAAGGGCATCAAGTCATTATTATCGATCAGTCTAATATGAATTCGGGTGCATCTTATGTAAATGCAGGTTACTTATCTCCAAGTCATATTATTCCTTTATCAGCGCCAGGAGTTATGAAAAAAGGACTTAAATGGATGTTTAATAAGTCTAGTCCTCTGTATATAAAACCAAGACTAGATTTAGATTTTTTAAAATGGACACTAGCTTTTAATAAATCTTGTAATGCCAATCATGTTAACAAGGCTATTCCTGCCATTAAAGGGATTACTTTATTGACTCAAGATTTGTTTGATGATATTAAGCGTGAAGAAAGCTTTAGTTTTCATTACGAGAAGAAAGGCTTGCTTATGTTATGTCAGACAGATAAAATGCTGGAAGAAGAAATTAAAACTGCTCTACTAGCAAAACGTGAAGGGTTAGATGCTAATGAAATAAGTAAAGAAGAGTTACAGATTCTTGAGCCAACTGCTAGAATAAATATAAAAGGAGCAACTTATTATAAATGCGATTCTCATTCAACACCTCGTGAGTTTATGACAGAAATGAAAGCGCATTTAAAGTCAGTTGGAGTCACTTTTTTTCCAAATGACAAGGTAGAAGATTTAATAATCACTAATGGAAAAATTGAAGCTGTAAAAACCAAAAATCAAGTTTTAAAGGCAGACGAGTTTGTACTTGCAGCAGGTTCGTGGAGCTCTATATTAAGCAAAAAATTAGGTTTGAAATTATTACTGCAAGCAGGCAAAGGTTATCGTATAAATACCACACAAAAAACTGGAATCACTATTCCGTCAATTTTAGCAGAAGCTAAAGTAGCAGTTACACCAATGAATGGATTTACACGTTTCGCTGGAACTATGGAAATTGCAGGAATAAGCAATAATATAAATAAAGTACGAGTTGAGACCATTGCAAAAGCAGCTAACAATTTTTATCCAGATGTTACTCTAACTCAAGAAGAGAAAAATGATGTTGCTTCAGGTTTACGTCCAGTGTCTCCTGATGGTTTACCTTATATTGGAAAATCTTCAAAATGTAATAATTTAACCATTGCAACAGGTCATGCCATGATGGGTTGGAGTATGGGACCAGCAACAGGGAAATTGGTTTCAGAAGTTATTTCAGATAAAAAAACGATATTAAATTTAAGTCCGTTTCATCCAGATAGAAAATTTTAATTATGCGCTACAATCAAATTTCAAATAGTTTATTCATAAAAAACCGAAACAGTTTTGTTTCAAAAATGAAAACCAACACGTTAGCTGTTCTATCGTCTAATGATGTGAAGCATAACAATGCAGACGATGTGATGGGTTTTACCCAAAACAACGATTTGTTTTATCTGTGTGGTATAGATCAAGAAGAAACCATATTAGTAATTTATCCTGATGCTTATAAAAAGGAGAATCGTGAAATCTTGTTTATCAAGGAAACCAATGAGCATATTAAAATTTGGGATGGCAAAAAATTAACCAAAGAACAAGCGACAGATATTTCTGGAATTAAACGCGTAGAATGGATTCAAGATTTTGAGAAAATCTTACAATTAATGGCTTTTGAAGCAGATGGTATTTATTTGGGTCATAATGAACATATCAAGCGTGTAACTCACATTCAGCAAACACAGCAAGATAGAATGATTGCTTGGTGTAAAGAAAAATATCCTTTGCATGAGTATTATCGAGCTGCAAAAATTACACGAGAATTAAGACTTATTAAGTCTGATGAAGAAATTGAACTTATACAGCAAGCTGCTAATATTAGTGTGAATTCTTTTAAACGTGTGTTGAAAGCTTGTAAACCAACTATGAGGGAATACGAACTGGAAGCTGAATTATCTTATAATTTAATAAAATCTGGAGCAACACGTCATGCTTTTAAACCCATTGTGGCTTCAGGGAAAAATGCTTGTGCTCTTCATTATAATACGAATGATAGCATTTGTAAAAATGGTGAGATGATTTTATTAGATTTTGGCGTTTGTTATGCCAATTACAATAGCGATACCACGAGATGTTTTCCTGTGAATGGTACATTTTCTAAGAGACAAAAAGAAGTTTACTCTTCAGTTTTATATTGCTTGAAAGAAGGAAGTAAATTGTTAAAACCTGGAATTTTGCCTTCAGATTATGAATCACAAATGGCAAAACTTGTTGAAACAGAACTTATAAAATTAGGTTTGCTTGATGCAAATGAAGTTACAAATCAAGACTCTGAAAAACCCTTGTATAAAAAGTACTTTATGCATGGAACTGCACATCATATTGGGTTGGATGTCCATGATGTTGGTTTGTATTCTAAAACTTTAGAAGCTGGAATGATTTTAACTTGCGAGCCTGGAATATACATACCAGAAGAAGGTATAGGTTGCCGTTTGGAAAATGATTATCTAATAACCAAAGATGGTAACATCAACTTAACTGAAGCTATGCCAATTGAAATTGAAGAGATTGAAACTTTAATGAGATAAGTATTATTCTTTTAACCAACCATCAATAATGTCATAAATTTTCTTCTGGCTTTCTGGACTAAAACTTTTTATTCTAGTCTTGTGACTTCCTTTTGGATGTACAAATTTATATAGGTCCCTTTTGGAAGCACCATCTTCTAACTCCACAGCTGTTGCACTCCAAGAATCATATTCTCCATAAATAAAGAGCATGTCTTCAGCCGAATTATCTAGAAATGTTTGAACCTCTTGCATAGGTTTTAAATCGTACTCTTTAGAGATGTTTTCAGGAAAAGCCCATTCGAATTTATAGATGTCTTCTGTGTTTAAATATTTATTAAAAGGCGCAGTTTCATAACCATAAATACCTTGTTGTGTTAGTGCAGCCCAAAAATATGGTTGTAAATTGTCAACAGCTTTTTCCTCAAAAAAACCATAACCAACAACACTAATAAGATGTTTGTAAATTTCTTCAGCTGATGCATTTTCCATAGGAATGCTATCAATAGGAGTTCCCCATTGCCAGAAAGCAAAAGAATATTCCAGAATGGTATAATCAATGGCTTTATCTATACCAAACTCCCAAGACATATTTTTTTCATTTCCTACTGCTTTCATCATTTCTAAAAGAGCAGTTCTATTTTCAAAACATAAGTTTTGAAAGGTTTTCACTTTATCTCGGTTTTCTTGAGTACTTACTTTATTTAAAAACTCATAAACTCTAGGGTCCTCTCGTTCAAAATTTAATGGACCAACATAACAAACACAAGCATCTACATTATCAGGAAAATATCTACGATGCAACATGGTTGTTTGGCAGCCTTTAGAAATTCCGGTTGATACAAATTTTGAATTTGGAAATAACGCTTTTCTAATTGCCTCAATAATTCTTGCTTGATCTTTAGCAGCATTTTCTACCGTAAGTGTGTTCCAATCTATGTTCTCAGGACGAGAGCTATTAAAGTAACGATGCTCAATGTTTAATTGATTTGCTTTATAATGATTTGCAAGTTCACCAGCTTTTCCAGAGCCAATACCATAACCATGAAGCTCGACAATAACAGGTTGAGATGGATTCTCAAAACCTAAGAATACGCGTTGTTTAAATGTGCCTTTTGATAAGTCATTATAGCTAATAGGTTGTTCGAACCAGATTTCAAAATTCTCATCGAAATGACTTAAAGCTGCTTTTTTTTCAATACTGACAACATTTTCCATGCTTGACAATTTTTCGAAAGTTGACAGGTTATGTTCTGTAGTAACAGTTGTTTGAGGTGTTTTACAACCTATAAGGAAGAGAACAAAAAGGGATAGATAAATTGAACGAAAAGGCTTCATAATGTGGTTTTTAATAGTGATAGAATAGAGTTTGTAAATGATTTGTTGTTTTATAGAGCACATAATTTAACAAAAATAAACCGAATATAAAATCCGTGAAGATTTTCGTAAGTAGTAGCTAGAACTAGCAATAAATTATATAATTTGTTGTTAACTGATTTTTTTTTGATTCATTTTTTCTATTTAAAGATATTTTGATTTGATATACACTTTCATCTTCATCTTCATTTTTAGTTTTGTTCTTTCTTTGGTTTCTTTACGTCCAAAAGTCGGTTCATCTTGATAAATCCCGAACTTTCGAATTCTAAATATCTATAAATTACTTTATCAGATTTTAATTTTGGTTGTTCAGACAGAATTAATTTTATTCTGTTTAAAATAAGTCTAAGATACGTTCCAAAGCCATACCTCGAGATCCTTTAATTAGTATTGTGGCATTCTTTAATGTGTCTAAATGGAATTGCTCTTTAAAGTTATTGAAGGTTTTATAGGTTTCATTGGTTTTTGGAATAGCTTCATGAAAATTTTCACCTATAAAAATTACTTTCAAAACATTTAGTGAATTTGCTTGTTCAGCAATAGCTATATGTTCTTTCTTAGCATCTTGGCCCAATTCGAACATATCTCCAAGAATGGCAATTTTGTTTTCAGCTTCTAATTTTCCAAAATTTTCTAAAGCCACTTTCATGCTTGATGGATTGGCATTGTAAGCATCTAGAATAATTTTAGTTGTTCCTTTTTCAACAATTTGAGACCTGTTGTTTTTTGGAGAGTAATTTTCTATAGCTTCACTTATGAGTTTTTCATCTACTTTAAAATAAGCGCCAATGGCAATAGCCACAGAAATATTATTAAAATTGTATTCGCCAATGAGCTGGCTATTTATTTCATTGTTATTAAATTCAACTGTCACATTTGGTTGTGCACTTTTAAAATGAATTTCAAAATCATCCGTTTTTTTATTCCCAAAAGTAATGGTTTTTGCTTCTTTGCTTTTCTCTAACTGAATAGGGTCGTTAGAGTTAATAAATATGATTTTATTATGTTTTATAAGATGGTTGTATATTTCAGATTTCCCTTCAATAACACCTTCAATACTGCCAAAGCCTTCTAAATGTGCTTTTCCAAAATTGGTAATCAAACCATAGTCTGGAAGAGCAATGTTAGATAAAAATGCAATTTCCTTTTTATGATTGGCTCCCATTTCTACAATACCAAACTCTGTGTTAGTATTCATCTTTAAGAGAGTTAATGGTACACCAATATGATTGTTGAGATTGCCTATTGTAGCTGAAGTTTTAAATTTCTTTGAAAGTACTGCATGAATCAACTCTTTAGTTGTTGTTTTTCCATTACTACCTGTTAAACCTATAATAGGAAGGTTTAAATATGTTCTATGAAACGTTGCTAATTTCTGCAATGTTTCTAAAACATCTACAACCAAGATACATTGCTTGTTTATAGCAAATTTTTCTTCATCTATAATGCAATAAGAAGCACCATTTTCTAGGGCTTGTTTTGTAAAGGCATTACCATTAAAATTGTCTCCTTTTAGAGCAAAATATAAATCGTTCTTTGTTATTTTTCTAGTGTCTGTTGAAACAGAAGGATGTTTTAAGAAGAGTTTATGTAGGTGTTCTATATTCATAAAATAAAAGTATAAAAAAAGTCCTAACAATTAGTTAGGACTTTTTTAAAAGATTTAAATAATCTTAATTTTTTGTTTTGTTCTTCCCTTGAGATTTAGAACCAACTCTAGACATTGCACATCTAAATCCAATATAGTCTGTAGCCATAGTTTGTGGGAAATAGCGTCTTTGTGCTGGGTCTAACCAGTATTCTCTATCTCTCCAAGAACCACCTTTATATACACGAACTTCATCGTTTATTAGTGAGGTTCTCTTGTTAGATTTGTCATACTCTCTAATCAATGCTCCTGTAGAATCATCTACATCTATATTATGTTTAGGAGAGTTATACATTTTACTTGTCATAGCAGACTCACCAGAAACACCATCTTCATCACCAAAGCTTTCTCTGTATTGACGAGACGATTGCTTGTCTCCATCCCTAAAGTTTCTATTGTCAGATCTATCGAAATTTTGTCTTAAATAAGTTTCTTCATCATCAACAGCAACTTGCGCAATTTCACCTGGTAAATCTCTCGCTACTACTTTACCATTAGGTAAAGTATCAAATACGATTTCATCTGTTGTTACAATTTTAACAGTACCATCTTCGCTAATAGAGTTTTTAGTATATACATTTCCACGATAGTAGTTAAAATCGTTAAATTCATCATCTACTATAGGTCTGTAAACATCTGCTACCCATTCAGCAACATTTCCAGCCATATCATATAAACCAAAATCATTTGGTTCGTATTGTTTTACTTCATTCGTAATATCTGCACCATCGTCAGACCATCCAGCAATACCACCATAATCACCTTTACCTTGTTTAAAGTTGGCCATTTGGTCTCCTTTTACTTGACGTTTTCCTGAACGTGTATATTGTCCATCCCAAGGGTATTTTTTTCTACCTCTATAAATGTTAAAATTACGTAGTTCTGTTAAGCCTAAAGCAGCATATTCCCACTCAGCTTCTGTAGGTAATCTGTAGCCTGGAGAAATAATACCAGTTTCTCTACCAGCATAAACGCCAATAGTATCTCCAGAAGCTGTAGTATTTACTCTTCTTCTAGTATTATCAGGGTTTGTTAAACTATCATTACCTCCATATACTTGTGTTGGGGCATTGATATAAGTTTCGGTATTAAAAGTTTGACCAGCTTCTACACTAGAAATTTTAGCATCTCTAGTAATATATCCAGCATCTTCTAAATACATTTCGTTTACACGATCTGATCTCCAGCTAGCAAATTCAACAGCTTGAATCCAACTTACTCCAACTACAGGATATTCTCCATAACCTGGATGACGTAAATAGTTTTCTGTCATAACTTCGTTATAACCTAATCTATTTCTCCATACTAAAGTGTCAGGAAGCGCACCATTGTAGATTGCTTTGTAATTGTCTTCTGTTGGTGGATAAATTCTTTTTAACCAATCAAGGTATTCCATATACATTTTATTGGTTACTTCTGTTTCATCCATATAAAAGGATTGAACGTGTTGCTGATTTGGAGTATTGTTCCAATCATGCATTACATCGTCTTGAACTTTACCCATAGTAAATGTACCACCTTCTACAAATACTAAACCAGGAGCAGTTTCTTGTTCTTTAAATTGTGTATTGTATTGGAAACCTCCATCTCTAGAGTTTACGTCCCAACCGGTAGCTCTGGAGCTGTTAGAGCTTGATGATCTTTTACAACCAATCGTAGTTATAGATATTGTTAAAATTAACAATATCTTAAATGCCATTACTTTTTTCATATCCATACTTTTAAGTAAGCTTAATCATGTTTTTGGTGACGCAATATAATAAATATAGCGAATATTACAAGCTAAAAAGTGAAAATTGATTAAAAAAAACTGCATTTCGTCCTATTTATTAAACATTACAACGATGATTTTTGCGTTTTCAACTTGTATTTTGTGACTAGATAACGCATATTTTTATAAATTATTATTGTAATTTTGAAACGTTTTTTTAAAATTGTTTGTTCTCTAATAATATCAAGCAATTATTCACGTTATTTAACCAATGAAAAAGAAATTATTACTCCTTTTATTTTTTGTCACTTTATTTACTTACTCTCAGCAAAAGCAATTTGATATTAAATGGGAAGGTGAAAAAGTGTTAACTACAGAAAGCTTTAAACTAAATATCCCTTTTTTTAATGAGACTAACTTTAGTTATAGTTTAACAGAAGGACTTCAGTTTATTTCCCAATGGGAAATTTCTCAAGCTATCGATGAACGTTCTGTATCAGTTAATAATGTACAATATGAACCAATTAGTCAAACAGACTTGAAAGACATAAATGTTAATTCAATTCCTAATGAATTAACCTATAGTTTAAAAACATCAATTGCTAGAAATACTTATTATGCTTATTTAGTTTTATCTCCAATAGTTAAAACAAATCAAGGTGGATTTAAAAAAGTTACCTCTTTTTCTATTTCATATTCTAATGGGAGAATTACAAATAATAGTTCTCCTTATAATAATAGGGTTATAAGCAATTCCGTTTTAAGCAGTGGGCAATGGTATAAATTTCAAATAGATAAAACAGGAATTTTTAAGATAACTAGAAACTTTTTATCTGATTTAGGTATTAATGTTGATAATCTTGATCCAAGGACATTAAAATTATATGGAAATGGAGGAAGAATGATTCCTTTTGCTAATTCTGAACCTTATCCAATAGATGTTCAAGAAAATGCTATTAAAATTATTGGAGAAACAGACGGTTATTTTAACGATAGCGATTATGTTCTTTTTTATGGGCAAGGACCAAAAGGATTTGATGAAGTAAGTAATACAAATATTAATTGTTATACGGATAAAACTTATTATTATATAAATATAAGTTCAGGATATGGAAAAAGGGTTCAGCCTTTTGTTCAACCTTCTGGACCAATTGATTTGACTATAGATACGTTTCAAGACTATAAGTTTCATGAAGAAGATGAGCATAATTTAGTTAGTGTTGGAAGACGTTGGTTTGGTGATGAATTTGATATTGAAGACACCAAAACTTTCGATTTTTCTTTTCCAGATTTGGTTACTACAGATCCAATTAATTTCAAAGTTTTCCTTGGTTCAACAGCAGAAGTTCCTACCACAATGCAAGTTGAAATTAATGGAACAGATATAGTTAATTTGTCTTTGCCAGCTACAACAGATTCAAATCTGGCTACTGAAAATAGTTATGATAATAATTTACTAGTGAATTCTTCAGATTTATCAGTTAGTTTAACACATAATGATGGAGGTAATCCATCAGCAATGGCTTATATAGACTATATATCTATTGAAGCAACTCGAGCATTAAATTTTTCAGGGAAACAATTCACTTTCAAAAATTATGCAGTTACCCAATTATCAGGTATTGGGCAGTATAATTTGACAAATACATCACAAGTCCAAGAGGTTTGGGATGTAACAGATATTTATAATGTTAAAAATCTTATTAATTCAGATAATAATTCTAATCTAAGTTTTACATCTTCATTAGGAACTTTAAAATCTTATGCTATTGTTACTCCATTGAATTATTATGAACCTATTATAGGCTCGATTAAAACAGTTAGCAATCAAAATTTAAAAGGAACTATTTTTCAAGATTCTCAAGGTGAATTTAAAGATATTGATTATTTGGTTATCACACCAAATAGCTACAAAGGTCAAGCTGAAAGATTGGCACAGATTAATAGGAACTTTAATCAATTGAATGTTAAGGTTGTTTCTTTACATCAAATATATAAAGAGTTTAGCACAGGAAACCAAGATATTGGAGCTATTAGGAATTTTATAAAATATGTGTATGATAATGCGAGTACGCCAGAGAAAAGAATTAAATACGTTTGTTTATTTGGTGATGGCTCTTTCGATTATAAAGATAGAATTCCAAATAATACGAATATTGTCCCTTCTTGGCATGCTTATAACAGCTTTAATTTAACTAATTCGTTTATATCTGACGATTTTTATGGTATGATGGATTTTGACGAAGGAGATATGGGTATCTCAGATAAATTAGATATTGCAGTTGGTAGAATTCTGGCAGACTCTTACCAGAAAGCTAAAGACATGGTTGATAAAGTAGAAAGATATTATGTTGAAGCATCATTTGGTAGTTGGAGGAATAATTTTGTTGTTATTTCAGACGATATAGATGAATCTTGGGAACAAATTTTGCAAGCCACTACAGACGAAATTGGAAATGAAGTTACTGCAGAAAAACCATTTATTAATGTTATTAAAATTCATTCTGATGCCTATCAACAAGAGTCTTCAGCAGGAGGAGATAGGTATCCAACAGTAAATACGGCAATAAAAAATGCATTAGAAACAGGCGCGTTAGTCGTTAATTATTTTGGGCATGGAGGAGAAGATGGTTTAGCTCACGAACGAATTTTTGAAAAACCAGATGCGCAAGAATTAAATAATGTTTGTAAACTTAATTGTTTTGTAACTGTTACTTGTGAATTTACAAAGTTTGATAATCCTATTCGACCAACGGCTGGAGAATTTACTTATTGGAATAAAGATGGTGGAGCAATTGGTTTAATTACAACTACCAGACAGATTTTTGTTAATGTAGGAGTCACATTTAATAGGGTGTTAGAAGAATATTTATTCTCATATAGTGAGAATGATAATATTCCAGATAACGAATACCCAAGTATGGCTGAAGCATTGAGACTTACAAAAAATGATCCAGCAATTTCAAATGGCGGACAAAGAAGATTGGTGTTTTTTATTGGAGATCCTGCAATGAAATTATCATTTGGTAAACCAAATATTGTTTTAACAGAAATAAACGATGCACCTATTTCTGGAACAACTGATGTGCTTCAAGCGTTAGGGCGTGTGAAACTATCTGGAGAAATAGTGGATGAATCTGGGAATCTGTTAAGCGATTTTAATGGCGTGCTTTCCTCTACCATTTTTGATAAGAATATCCAAAGACAAACCTTAGGGAATGATGGAACCAGAGATGGTGGACAAGTAATAAAAATGGATTTTGAAACTCTTGGAGCTATTATTTTTAGAGGGCAATCTTCCATTACAAATGGACAATTCGATATAGAATTTGTTGTGCCTAGAGATATAGGTATTCCTGTAGACTATGGTAAAGTAAGCTTTTATGCTAAAAAAGAAGGACAACTTATTGACCATTCTGGAGCAAGTGTTGGTCAAGTTCAAATTGGAGGATTAAACGAAAATGCTGAAGAAGATAATATTGGACCAGTAATGAATGCGTTTCTCAATGATGAAAGTTTTGTTTCAGGAGGAATAACTAATAGTTCTCCAAGTCTTATATTAAAATTGCAAGACGACAATGGAATTAATACAGCAAGTGGTATTGGTCATGATATAGTAGGAATCCTTGATGGAGATGAAGCTAACCCTTATGTTTTAAACGATTACTATCAAACAGAATTAGACGATTACCAAAGAGGAATAGTAAATTACCCATTAAGAGATTTAGATGCAGGAATGCATACATTAACAATTAAAGCATGGGATGTTTATAACAATTCTTCTACCACTGAACTACAATTTGTGGTGTTTGACGAGAATCAAGAGTTAGTTATCGAAAATGTTTTAAATTATCCGAATCCATTCGTTAATTACACTGAATTTTGGTTTAACCACAATAGCTCGGAACCTTTAGACGTTTTAGTTCAAATATTTACTGTTACAGGTAAAATAGTAAAAACAATAAGTGGGCAAACCAATAATGCCGAATGTTGTAATAATGGAACATCCACTCTGTCAAGAGACTTAATTTGGGATGGAAGAGACGATTTTGGAGATAAAATTGGAAAAGGAGTTTACATATATAAACTTACTGTTCGCTCGGCAACCTTAAACAAAACTGTTGAAAAAATAGAGAAACTTGTTATACTATAATAAAAATATATATTTGTTAAATAAAGAGAATTTATGAAGAAATCAATTTTAATATTATCAGCATTATTTTTTGCTACACAAATACAGTCACAAAATATTATTGAAGAAATAACTCCAGATCCTTTTGATTCAAGAGTAATCACTACAGGAGTTCCTTTTTTATTAATCTCAGCAGATGCTCGATCAGCTTCTATGGGAGATATGGGAGTTGCAACTTCAGCCGATGGGTTTTCTCAACAATGGAATTCATCAAAATATGTTTTTTCTGAAACAAAACAAGGGGTTGCAGTTAGTTATACGCCTTACTTAAGTAAACTGGTTAACGATATATTTTTAGGGAGCCTGACGTATTTTAATAGGTTAAATGAAAGAAGTTCTTTTGCAGCCAGTTTTAGATATTTCTCTTTAGGTGAAATAGAATTTGTTGAAGATGAAAATCAAACTCCATTAATTCAAAGTCCAAACGAATTTACTTTCGATGTTTCTTATGCTTTAAGATTAAGTGACCAGTTTGGTATGTCTGTTGCCATGCGTTATTTAAACTCCGATTTAAAAATCCCTAATGGTAATGGAGATACCTCTGCAGCAAGTACGTTTGGAGTAGATATTTCAGGTTTTTACCAAAGTGAAGAACAAGCGTATGGTAGCTTTAATGGAAGAACTAGATTTGGTTTTGCTATTCAAAATGTTGGACCAAAATTCAAGTATGATGAAGGTGGGCAGGAAAATTTTCAGCCAACAACGTTGCGTTTAGGTGGAGGTTTCGATTTTATTTTGGACGATTTTAATAAAGTATCTCTTACAGCTGAAGTAACTAAGCTTTTAGTGCCAACGCCTCCAATTACTGGAACTAAACGTGTGTATGAAGATATAGATGGTGATGGAGAATATGATCCAACTATAGATAATGAAATTAGTTACGAGCCTGATTATATTATAGAAGGAAAAGATCCAGATGTAAGTTTTGTTAAAGGAATGTTCCAATCTTTTGGTGATGCACCAGGAGGATTTAGTGAAGAAATGGAAGAATGGACTTGGGCATTAGGAGCAGAATATTCTTATCAAGATTCTTTTGCTTTTAGAGCAGGATACTTTCATGAAAGTCCAGATAAAGGAGCTAGACAGTTTTTTGCAGTTGGAGCAGGATTTAGGTATAATGTTATAGGTATTGATTTATCATATTTATTTTCAGCATCAAAAGTACCTAGCCCATTAGAAAATACACTTCGCTTCTCATTAACCTTTAATATTGACAGAGGAGCATATTCAGAATATTAAAATGGCATACAGAAGAAATAATAGATGAAAATTTTTTTGAATATTTTTATTGTGAGATTCTTCGCTTTGCTCTGAATGACAAAAAAAACTATTGCCATTAGCAATAGTTTTTTTGTCTAAAATAGTATTGCTAACTTTAAGCCTAGTTAAAGCTTATGAAAGAAATAAAAATCGAATCTATATTAACAGTTTACGATAATGTAGAAGAGTTGCCAGTAGATATTTCAAAATTAATGGATCAAGCTGTTATAGCTAGAAAAAATGCCTACTCTCCTTATTCTAAATTTAGTGTTGGTGCTGCCATTTTATTAGATAACAATCAAATTGTTTTGGGTTCTAACCAGGAGAATGCATCCTATCCATCTGGTTTATGTGCAGAACGAACTGCAATATATTATGCAGGCTCCCAATACCCAAATGCTAAAATTCTAAGAATGGCCATAATTGCTGGTTCAAGAACTCATCAAACAATTGTGCCAATTCCTCCATGTGGAGCATGTAGGCAAGCTATTGCAGAGTATGAGGTGAAACAAGATGCACCTATAGAAATTTATTTTATGGGTGAAACAGGTAAAGTCGTGAAGTCTCATTCTTTGGCTAATCTATTGCCTTTAATATTTGATAAATCAGTTCTTTAAATTCTCTTAAGGATAAATATTTAGACTCTCAGTAAATTTTTACGAATTACAGTTTTTTGGTTAGTAACTAAAGTAGTATTTTTGTTAATCGTTTATCTAAGTAACGTAACCAATGCAAAAAATAACTAAAGAAGTTTACCTTAAGTGGTATGAAGATATGTTGTTCTGGAGAAAGTTTGAAGACAAGCTAGCTGCCGTTTACATACAACAAAAAGTAAGAGGGTTTCTTCACTTATACAATGGTCAGGAAGCTATATTAGCTGGAGCTTTACATGCTATGGACTTGACTAAAGATAAAATGATTACTGCTTATAGAAATCATGTACAGCCAATAGGAATGGGAGTTGATCCTAGACGAGTTATGGCAGAATTGTATGGAAAAGCAACAGGGACTTCTCAAGGTTTAGGAGGTTCCATGCATATTTTTTCAAAAGAACATCGTTTTTATGGTGGACATGGTATTGTAGGTGGACAGATTCCCTTAGGAGCAGGTATTGCATTTGGTGATAAATATCATAATGTTGATGCTGTTACACTATGTTGTTTTGGCGATGGAGCTGCTAGACAAGGGTCTCTTCATGAAACCTTTAACATGGCAATGAACTGGAAATTACCTGTAGTTTTTGTTTGCGAAAACAATGGGTATGCCATGGGAACTTCAGTAGATAGAACAGCAAATCATACAGATATTTGGAAATTAGGATTGGGTTACGAAATGCCTTGTGGACCAGTTGATGGTATGAACCCTATAAAAGTTGCAGAAGCCTTTGATGAAGCTATTTCACGTGCAAGAAGAGGAGATGGCCCAACTTTTTTAGAATTAAAAACTTACAGATATAGAGGTCACTCTATGAGTGATGCCCAGCATTATAGAACGAAAGATGAAGTCGAAGAGTACAAAAAAATTGATCCAATAACACAAGTAAAAGATGTTATTCTTAAAAAGAAGTATGCATCTGAAGCTGATATCAAGAAAATTGACAAACGAGTAAAAGATTTAGTAAGTGAATGTGAGAAATTTGCTGAAGAATCACCATATCCAGATAAAAATGTCATGTACGATACTGTATATGAACAAGAAGATTATCCATTTATTCAACACAAAATATAAGCTATGGCAGAAATAATTAATATGCCTCGTTTAAGTGATACCATGGAAGAAGGTACAGTTGCTTCTTGGTTGAAAAAAGTTGGCGATAAAATAGAAGAAGGCGATATTCTTGCTGAAATTGAAACAGATAAAGCTACAATGGAATTCGAGTCTTTTTACGAAGGAACTTTACTTCATATTGGTGTGCAAGAAGGAGAAACTACTAAAGTGGATGAGCTTTTAGCCATCATTGGAGAAAAAGATGAAGATATTTCTGAACTCTTAAAAAATGCGGCTGTCAACCTGAGTGCAGTCGTAGAGTCTAACGATAATGTCATTCAGAGTGATAACGAAGAATCTAAAACTGAAACAGAACTTCCAGAAGGAGTCATAGTTGTTACCATGCCACGATTGAGTGATACTATGGAAGAAGGTACGGTTGCCTCTTGGCTTAAAAAAGTTGGCGATGCGGTTGAAGAAGGAGATATTCTTGCTGAAATTGAAACAGATAAAGCGACTATGGAATTTGAAAGTTTCCAATCTGGAACTTTATTGCATGTTGGTTTAAATGAAGGTGAAACTGCTAAAGTAGATGCGCTTTTAGCTATTATTGGACCAAAAGGAACAGATGTATCTCAAATAGCTAAAAACTTTAAAGTAAGTAGTTCTAAAGATGATAGAAAAGATGTCATTCCGAGCGCAGTCGAGGAATCTCTTCCTAAAAGTGAAGTACCTAAAAAAGAAACTACCACTTCGATCGCAGTCGAGAAGTCTCAAGCTTCAAATTCAAATAGAATATTTGTTTCACCATTAGCTAAAAAAATGGCTGATGAAAGAGGGATTAATATTTCTCAAGTACAAGGAACTGGTGAAAATGGAAGAGTTGTTAAACGTGACATAGAAAATTATACACCTGGAGTATCAACTGTTTCAGTTGGTAAATTTGTGCCTAGTGGACAAGAAGATTTCGATGAGGTAAAGCATTCGCAGATGCGTAAGGTTATAGCAAAACGTTTAGGTGAATCTAAATTCACAGCGCCACATTATTATTTAAATGTGGAGTTCGATATGGAAAATGCCATAGCATTCCGTCAGCAATACAATTCACTGCCAGATACTAAAATTTCATATAACGATATCGTAGTTAAAGCTTGTGCATTAGCCTTAAAGCAACATCCACAAGTAAATTCACAATGGTTTGATGATAGAATGCAACTTAATAACCATGTTCATATTGGAGTAGCTGTTGCAGTTCCAGATGGTTTGGTTGTTCCTGTTGTAAAATTTGCTAACGAGCAAAGTTTAACCCAAATTGGGGCAGCAGTTAAAGATTTTGCAGGTAAAGCGAGAAATAAAAAGCTAACACCTCAAGAAATGGAAGGAAGCACTTTTACCATTTCTAATTTAGGGATGTTTGGAATTGAGAGTTTTACGTCTATTATCAATCAACCAAATTCAGCCATTTTATCGGTTGGAGCTATTGTTGAAAAACCAGTTGTTAAAAATGGTCAGATAGTTGTTGGAAACACTATGAAGTTAACTATGGCTTGCGATCATAGAACCGTTGATGGTGCTACAGGATCGGAATTTCTTTTAACCTTAAAAGGATATATTGAAAACCCAGTGACTATGTTGGTGTAACAAATTCCTGCGAAAGCAAGAATCTTATAATATAATCCTGTTTCATTTGTTTGAAGCAGGATTTTTTTATTTAGCGGTTATTTAAATTAATGTAACACTTACATATTAATTTATTACACTTATCAAAATAAATTGATTTTAAACAATCTACTTAGTAATTCTATAATTTCAGATAGATTATTTACGTATTTTTAGTTTTTCATATAAAAGCTAACTAATGGTAACATACTTTGAGTTTATTTTAAATTTTTTAAAACTAAATTCAATTTCACTTACAAAAATTTGTACCATAATCTTTGTTGTTTTATCTGCTTCTGTATTTGGTCAAAATGGTTGTGATTGTGCTATTTTTTCATTAGAAAGTAACAATAACATCCAAAGAAAACTTGATTCCATTCAGCAATTTAAACGGATAAAAGAGCTTAAAAAATCGAATTCCAAAGTCTGTCAATATGAAGGCTTAAACCTTGAATTTAATTATTATAACAATCAACTACAATCTAAAAAAGCTTACAGTTTATTGAAAGAACAAGAAGTTGTATTTAATAAAATGGATTGTATTACAAGCTTGTTATTTAGTTTGTTATATAACAAAACACGTTATTGTCATGCCATAAATGATTTAGAGAATCTATCAAATTTTGCATTTAAAGCATTAGAAGAAGCAGAACGGTTAAATGATACAGAGAAGCAAATAAATTCCATTCAAGAGCTTGTGTATTTATTTACTAGAATAAATGAAGATGATAAAAACTGGACGTATATAAAACGTGCTGAAAGACTAATAATAAAATTAAACCCTGAATTATATTCACAATATTATAGTTGGCTTGCATTTCAATACGAAAATAAATATACTATAACAGAAAGAGAATCACTTATAGATTCTACTTTACTATTTATTAATGAGGCAAAAAAAGGAGCTTTCAAACATCAACTTTTTGGCGAGATTGCAAACTGTTATAGAGTACAAGAAGCTTGTGCATATCATAAAGGAGATTTGGAGACAGCATTAATTAATGCAGACTCAGCAATTTATTACGGAAAAAAAATAAAAGGATATAAAAACTTATCCAGCTTATATTTATCTAAAGCATGGAATCATCTAGATTTAGGCCAATTTGAGGATGCTAATAAATGGATGGATACATCATTATATTATGATTTAGAAAGAAATTCAGCTGCCAGTATGATGCTATTTTTTGAAGCTGCTGAAATTTATGAAGGCTCTGGAAAACTAGATAAAGCTTTTAATAGTTATAAAACGTATTCACATTTAAAAGACAGTATTTTAAACATTAAAAAAGTTGAAAAAATAAATGAATTAGAACAAAAATACTTTAAAGCTGAAAATGAACAAAAAATTGTTTCACTTGAAAAAACAAAGCAGTTTTATCTGTTTATAATTATTGGGAGTATACTTGCTATTTTAGCTCTTGTATTCTTTTTTCGTCAACGTACATTAAAGAATAGACAAAAGATTTTAGAAACAGAGCAACGCTTAAATAGAGCTAGAATAAATCCACATTTTTTCTTTAATGCTATGGCTTCTTTGCAAAGCTTATCTCAACAAGAAAAAAGTGTTCAAACAACATTGTATACTTCAAGGCTTGCAAAAATAATGAGACAATCTTTAGAGAACACTTATGAAGAAGTAGTTACTATAGAAAATGAAATAGATTTTTTAACACAATACCTGGAAATTCAAAAACTGCGTTATCCTGAAAAATTTGAATATGAATTTTATATAGACGATGCATTAGAAATTAATGAATTAAAACTCCCAGGAATGCTCATGCAGCCTTTTGTTGAGAATGCCGTTGAACATGGTTTCAAGGATATTGATTATAAAGGTAAAATTGACATATTTTTAAAAAATGAAAACAATAATTTGTTGGTTATTGTTCAAGATAATGGTAAAGGAATTAGTCTTGTAGAAAACCAAAAAGAGCATAAATCTAGAGCAATGCAAATTATAAAAGACAGATTGTATTTATTCAATAAACAACACAACTCAAAAGCGTATTATGAAATCGCATCTCAAAAAAATAATACTGGTTTTAAAATAGTAGTAACTTTACCGAAACTTTACTCATAGATGAAAATACTTGTTGTAGATAACGAAACTAATATCCGAAAAGGGGTTGTTGAAATGATAGGTAATTTCTGTGAAGGTATTTTAGAATTGCATGAAGCCGATGGTGTTTCAACAGGGCTTCAAAAAATAACTGAAGTCAATCCAGATGTTGTTTTTCTAGATGTAGAATTAGACGATGGCACAGGAATGGATTTATTATCAAAGCTATCAGAAGTAACTTTTCATCTTATTTTTATTACAGCACATAATAAATATGCTATCGATGCCTTTAAGTTTAGTGCTATCGATTTTTTATTAAAACCTATAGCTCCAGACGAATTGATAAACGCTTTCAAAAAAGTCAAGATGCAAAATAAAAACAAACATTTAAGTAGTCAGTTGCAAGTCATGCAAGACAGCTTGAATAAAATTACTTCTCTAGAGAAAAAAATTGTTTTAAAAGATAGTAGCTCCATATATTTTATTAATATAAGCGATATTATTCGTTGTGAATCTTCAGGGCAATACACCGAGTTTTATATTGTAGATTCTAAACGTATCGTCATTTCAAAATCTTTAAAGGAATATGAATCACTTTTAGAACCTTATGGATTTATTCGTCCCCACCATTCACACCTTATAAATATCAACAAGATTCTTCGTTTCGATAAAGTAAATGGAGGCAGTTTGATTATGGAAACCCAAGATGAAATTCCTGTTTCACATCGAAAAAAAGCACAAATACTTCAGTTTTTAGACAATTTATAGGTAATTCTTCACTTTTATATAAATAGTTAGCACTTATATAATTAGTTCTATACACTTAATTATAGATTCAAATTTTAGTAAATATTTTCATGATGTTTGGGTAAACTTAAAACCTATTTATTATGAAGAAATTATTACTTATTATACTGTTTTGTTGTGCTTTTAGTGTGAATGCACAATATAGATTGGTTAAAGACATACGCCCTGGGACAGCCCCTTCTATTATAGGAGAGATGTATGAGTATGACGGTAGATTGTTTTTTTCTGCTTTTTCCACTTCAGCACATCCTGTGGCTCAAAGATTTATTCATGCTTCAGATGGTACTAATATAGGAACTGTTAACTTAACTGTCGACTATACAGCTCCAATAATTAATGATTTAGCACATAATCCAGATAGCAATATTACTTTTTTTACTGCTAATTCAGATTTGTATTTCGAAGTGAAGCATTTAAATACTAGTGAACGAACATTACAAAAGCTTACAGGTAGTTCAAACACGAGTTCTACTGTATATTCAATGTCTTATGCGCCAGCTATTGCTACTCATGATTGTAGATTTACTGAACCATTTTTTATAAACAATCAAATTATTTTTAATCCATTTGATTCAGGAAGTGCTTTTGGTATAGAACCACACATGTTGGATGTTTTAAATCCAACAAATAGCGGTATGTTTTTAGATATCTATACTGGTCCACCATCTTCTAATCCAAAAAATTTCACATTATTTAATGGCGAATATTATTTTAGTGCAAATGATGGTGTAAGTCATGGACGTGAAATTTGGAAAACGAATGGAACTGTAGCTGGAACCGTATTTTATTTAGATGTAATTCCTGGAATAGGCTTTGGCAATCCAGAGCAATTTAATGTGGTAGGTTCCAACTTAACCTTTGTGGCAGACCATGATACGGTTGGCAGGGAATTGTTTAAAACCAATGGCTCTGGAAATTTAGGATTGATTAGAAATATTCATCCTACAGGAGATAGTAATCCTTTAAATGTAACCAATATAGACAATACCTTGTATTTTAGTGCAGATAATGGTTCGGTAGGAAGAGAGTTATGGAAATCAAATGGGAATACCAGTTTAGGAACCACATTGGTAAAAGATATTAACGCTTCTAGTGATAGTAATCCATCAAAATTCATAAAAATTGGAACAGATATTTTCTTTGTAGCAGATGATGGCGTTAATGGTGTTGAATTGTGGAAAACAGATGGTACATCGGCAGGAACAATATTGGTAAAAGATATAAGCCTAACAGGAAGTAGTTCACCAGATTATTTTACAGAGTACAATGGGAAATTGTATTTCACTGCAAATGATGGTAATAACGGAACAGAATTATGGGTAAGTGATGGGACTACAGCAGGAACAACAATGATTGAATTAAACGCCACAGGAGATGCCATTGCTTCACATTTAATAGTTTTTAATAATGAATTGTACATCTCTGCCGATGGAGGAAACGGCACAGGACAAGAGCTTTGGGCTTATCTAGACCCAGCTTTAAATGTTGATAATTTCGATTTAACTGAAGCTTCAATTTCAGTATTCCCAAATCCAACAAATAATTATTTCGAAATAGAAACTACTGAAGCACTAAGTAAAGTAGAAATTTATTCGCTTCATGGTCAAGCTGTAAAAAGCTTTATGCCTCAAAATCAATACGATGTTTCTGAATTGTCTAGTGGTGTGTATTTTGTTAAAATTTATTCTAATGATACTGAGTTAATTAAAAGAATTATAAAAATTTAATCATGTTAGATTATTTAGAAAAAAATAAACTCGAAATTTTTCTTAGTATTATGTATTGTATTATTATAATAAGTCTATATATATGGTTAAATTAATTGGTTGGGTTATTAATTAATGTTTAAGAACCTGTTTCATCTTTTTGAAGCAGGATTTTTTTATGCGTGCTGCTGAAGATATTTTGATGGTAAAATATGAAACGAATCTTTAAAGCATTTCGAAAAATAAGCTAGGCTATTAAAACCAGTTTTTTTAGCTACTTCAGTAATATTTCCTTTTCTATAATGTAGCATGTTTATGGCTCTTTTAAGTCTGTAATCTCTTAAAAAGACACTTGGCGATTTGCCTGTTAAAAATTTTAGCCTTCTGTAAAATTGTGAGGAACTCAAACCTAAAGATTTGCTAAAAAGTGACACATTAAAGTCTGCATCATGCCAAATGGTTTCAAGATAGTTCATCAATTGCGTGAGAAACTGTTCTTCAGAAACGGATAAGTTTTTTATATCATCTCTATGTATAAAGTTATTGTTGTTTTCTTTTTCATAAGCAGTTTTCACAGCATCTGAAATCACAAATTTATCCTTAACAACCACTTCACACATTCTGGTGGCCAATATTTTGGATTTAGCAAACTTCCCTTCTGCTATTCCAAGTTTTAAATCACGAATGGATTTATCAAATTTAGGCGTGATGTATTTAAAATTTGATCGTAATTTCAAGCCACATAAAACAGCATTTGTTACAGTGTTAAAAATCACTTCATATGTGTTGTCGTTGTGATTTAAAATACGGCCTTTAAATTTTTCAATTAAGTTAGAAATACCATTATGAAGTTTTTGTGTAAATAAATTGAACTGATTGGCTTCAAGTCTGTGCAAAAAATCACTTGTCTCAATAACCATGATATATGTTGCCGTTTTGTCTGAAGTCATTTGTCATTGATTAACTACCTAAATTTAATGAATTTAAGTGAATTATGCTAAATCTTAATTTCTACTTATAAACTAAGCTTAAAAAGCATCTTCATACTTCTCATTTTTTTTATCTTTAAACTCTAACAAAACAAACTATGAAAAAGAGTTTACAATTTATTTTATTGTTATTTATTTTTAGCTGTAAGCCATCAGCTACAGTTACTGTAGATACTAAATCCAATTCTGTAACTGCTTCTGAAGTTAAAGAAACAGTTGCTTTTCTAGCGTCTAATGATTTACTTGGTAGAGATACAGGATCAGAAGGTATCGAAGAAGCAGCAACCTATTTGGAAAAACAATTTAAGAGTTTTGGTTTAAAACCATATTTTGAAACCTATCGCGATAATTTTAAAGTAGCAGATAGTGATGCCTTTAATGTAGTAGGTTACATAGAAGGTAGTGATGCTAAATTGAAAGATGAATTTATTATTGTTGGAGCACATTACGACCATATTGGGTATTCTAATGTTGTAGAAAACGATTCTATAGCAAATGGAGCTAACGATAATGCTGCAGGAACAGCTGGAGTAGTAGCTCTAGCTAAGTATTTTGCTAATGCTAAAACGAATAAGCGAAGTGTAATGTTTGTATTGTTTTCTGCTGAAGAAAAAGGCTTGTTAGGTTCAAAACATTTATCTGAAAAACTGAAAGCAGAGAATTTTAATCTATATAATATGTTTAATATAGAAATGATTGGCTTACCAATGAAGGATAAAAACTATAAAGCATATTTAACAGGACACAAAATGTCTAATATGTCAGATAAATTTAACGAATATCTAGCAGATTCAAATTTTATAGGCCTTTATGAAATGGCAGAAACGTATCAATTGTTTAAACGTTCAGACAATTATCCTTTTTATTTAGATTTTAAAGTACCTTCACAAACACTTTCAACATCAGATGATTATATTTATTACCATCAATCTGGAGATGAAATTGATAAATTGGATTATGAACACATGGCAAATATTACTAATAAATTGATAATTATTATCGAGAAAATGAGTCAGTCTCCAACTAAAGAAATCATATTAAATAATGAGTAAAAAAATTATTATTACTGGAACAAGTAGAGGAATTGGTTTCGAACTTGTAAAGCTATTTGCTAGTCAAGGACACCAAGTATTGGCATTATCGAGAAATAATAACTCAATAGGTAATCTACAATTAAAAAATGTGACTTCTTTTGCTTTTGATTTATCTAAGCCTTCAAACTACATAAAAATTGAAGAATTTGTTAAGACAGAATGGAAGTATGTTGATGTATTAATAAACAATGCAGGAACCTTATTAAATAAACCATTTGCAGATACTACAATGGAAGATTTTGAACAGGTTTATAAAACAAACGTTTTTGGTGTTTCAGAAATGATAAGAACTGTTCTCCCCTTTATGAAAAAAGAAAGTCATGTAGTAACTATTAGTTCTATGGGAGGCGTTCAAGGGAGTGTTAAATTCCCAGGACTTTCTGCTTATAGTTCAAGTAAGGCAGCTGTAATAACACTTACCGAATTGTTGGCAGAAGAGTATAAAGAGGCAGGTCCAAGTTTTAATGTGTTAGCTTTGGGAGCAGTCCAAACAGAAATGTTAGAAGAGGCTTTTCCAGGTTATGTGGCTCCAACAACTGCAAATGAAATGGCAAAATATATTTTTGATTTTTCATTGAGTGGGCAAAAATATTATAACGGAAAACTACTTCAAGTATCTATTTCAACTCCTTAACAGTTAGACTTTTAAGACGCGTCACTTTAAGCGATTAATAGAGTTATTTTATAATCAGAAATTGAAATCATAACAGCTTCAAATAAGAGAAAAGAACGACAGTCAAGTACTTCATAATACGTAGTTTTTATAATTCATTATCAAGGAATCTAAATTTGCATTTTTTTATTATTCACAATTACTTTCCATTTTAATAAAGTAATTTTACAATTCAAACACAAATTCATGTTACAGACTACAGATACTATTTTAATGATTCGACCTATCAATTTTAGGATGAACGAGCAAACTGTTATAAATAATTATTTTCAAGAAGATTTAGATCTTAAAAATGCAGAAATAAACGCAAAAGCACAAAATGAATTTGATGTGTTTGTCAATAAATTGCGTGCTGTTGGTGTAAATGTTATTGTTGAGAATGACGATAAATTAATGGATACACCAGATTCTGTTTTTCCAAATAACTGGGTGAGTTTTCATAGAAATGGAAGTATAGCAATGTACCCAATGTTTGCAGAGAATAGAAGAAAAGAGCGACGTGAAGAAGTTTTCATGCGATTAGAAGAAGAAGGGTTTCTTATTGAAAACATTATAGATTATACAAGTGCTGAAGATGAAGGTGTTTTTCTTGAAGGAACTGGAAGTTTGCTTCTGGACAGAGAAAATAATAAAGCTTATTGCGCTTTGTCTCCTAGAGCAGACGAAGACTTATTTATTGAATTTTGCGAAGATTTTGAATATACTCCAGTTATTTTTACAGCCAATCAAACAGTAGATGGTAAACGTATAGCTATCTATCATACCAATGTTATGATGTGTTTAGGTGAAACGTTTGCAGTTATTTGTTTGGATTGTATTGATGATAAGAAAGAGCGTAAAAATGTATTAAAGCATTTAAAAGAAGATGGTAAAGAAGTGATTACTATCACAGAAAACCAGGTAACTAATTTTGCTGGAAATATGCTTCAAGTTAGAGGGAAGAATGATAAGCGATACCTAATAATGAGTCAAGCAGCTTATAATTCATTAACTGAAGCACAAAAAAATACTATTCAAAAGCATTGCGACATCCTATCTAGCTCTTTAGAAACTATAGAGACATGTGGTGGAGGAAGTGCTCGTTGTATGATGGCAGAAGTGTTTCTTCCTAAGGCGTAATTAACTTTGTGGATTAGATTTTGGTAACTCGACATAGAATGTAGTACCTATGTTTAAATCGCTTTCAACCCAAATTTTTCCTAGGTTTAATTCAACTAATTCTTTACAGATTGTTAAGCCTAAACCAGTGCCTTTTTCGTTTTTTGTACCTATGGTAGTAAAAGAAGTATTCTTAAATAATTTTTGCTGATTTTCTTTAGAAATTCCAACTCCAGTATCTGATATACTTATTACAGATCTACCATTACTTATATGGTTAGCTATAGTAATTGTATCTCCTTCTTTGCTGAATTTAATTGCATTTGTAAGTAGATTTTGAATAATAATCTCAACCATACTCTTATCTGCATAAACAAAATCTCTTAAAGATTTGTCTCTTAAAATAATGCCTTTCTTTTCTAGTTTTTGTTCAAGTAAATTAATTTTATCCTCAAAAACTTCTTGTAAATCAAACAAGCTTGGACTAGGCTCTAAAGACTGCATCTGAGACTTAGACCAATTCAATAAATTAAATAGTAGCAATGATGCATTATTTGCATTTTCACTTAATTCTGGGATTAAGGTTTTAAACTCTTCTTGAGTTAAAGAACCATCTTTTAGTAAATCAATAAATCCTTTTATAGAAGTTAACGAATCTTTTAAATCGTGAGAAACTATAGAGAATAATTTGTCTTTAACTTTGTTGATGTCTTCTAAATGCTTGGTTTGCTCTAGGATTGCCTCATTTTGAATTTCTATGCGTTTGTTTTTTTCTTCAAGCTCTCTGGTATATTCTAAACGATTGTTTCTTTTTAAATAAATAAGAACTAAAAATGTAGAAAGTATGGCAATAGCACCTAATAAAGCATAAAAAATAATTCTTAATCTATCGAAATCTTTTTGGGTGTTTCCTGAATCTTCTTTTTGTTCTAAGTTTAATTTGGAATCAATTATATCTTCAGTTAAGATGTTGTCAATTAAATTGGTTTCTTCTGGTTCTACATACGTTTTCTTAGAAGCATTATTTAATTCGTTTTGTAGTTGGTAATATTCGCGTTGCCATATATAAGCTCTATCAAACCTTCGGTTAGTAGAATCCAAAGATTTCATTAAACCATAATTTTTTAATTGCTCTTCTTTATCATTAATAGAACTTGCAATATCTTTTGCTTCTAGTAATTGAATTTCTGCATACCTTAAGAAGTTTCTTTGTAAGTTTAATTGACCTAAATTATTTAATGAAACTAAGATACCATGTTGGTTATTTAAACTTCTATTTAGTCTTAACCCTTCAATTAAATATTCAAGAGATTTTTCAAAATCATTAAATTGTAAATATTCACCACCTAACTTTGGAAGTATTTCTCCTCTTAATGAGTCGTTATCTAAAGGAATAAATCTTAAAACTCTTTCGTAGTAATCAATAGATTTTCTATGCTCTTTCTGCATAGAATAAAGTTCAGCTAAAGTTTTTATAACTTCAATAGAGCCATCACCATTATTAATTTGTCTTTCTATCTCTAGGGTTTTCGAATAAAATTCTATAGCCTTATCTCTATTGTTAATACTATAATAAGCTTTGGCTAAACATTCATAAGCTGAACGTAGTTCTTGTTTTAAATTTCGTTTTTCAAACTCTTTTAGCGCTAATAAAGAATATTGAAGCCCTTTTTTATAGTTGCCTCTTTTTATTTCATTTAAACCTATGCTATTATTAACTTTTGCAATGTTTAAAGTATCATTTAAAGTTATAAATAGTTCTTTAGCTTTTAAATAATTATCTCTTGCATTTATATAATCATCTTTATAAGCATAAATAAGTGCTTTATAATAGGTGATTTCTGCAATACCATCTTGATAATTTAATTTATTTGAAAGCTTTTCGGTTTGAGAAATATATTTTAATGCCTTATTAAATTCTTTCTCTGAATAAAGAGACTTTACAAGTAATAAAGATGTCTTTATTTTAGTAGTGTCAGAATTTTGAAATGCTAATTGTATAGTAAGACTATCCACTTCTTTGGTCTGGGAGAAGCCAATGAATACAAATAGAAAAACGATTAAAGAAAGTAACTTCTTCATAGATTTTTATTGCAGTTAAGATAAACACCAAGACCAATTAAATTATTGGGATTGGTTTAAGATATCTTACTGCAATGCATAGTTAGTTTAGAAAACCCATTGAATGGGGCAATTAATAGCATTACCTAACAAAAGTTGTAAAAAGATATAGTATAAGCTAATTTCTGCGTTTTAATACCAATAAATTAGTTGAAAAGGCACTTAAAAATTTACTCTAAAAACAGACTATCGATGAATGGCAAAAAAGTAGGAAAAACTACACTTTTGTCGATGAAATGCACGTTTATAAAATTAGAATAATCTTCAGAAAGATTTTGATAGGATTGTTGTTTAAATTGAGTTGTTTTTTTTCTTTTTAAGAAACCAGAATCTTATAGTCATGAACAAATTTATTTAAATGATCTTGTTGGTTTTAGGAGTCATATTACTTGTTTAAGGTATTTATACACTCATTGCACCTGAAGCTTCAGGTGGTATTGGTGATTTAATTATTGAAGCAAAAGACAACTCCAATTCTTATACTACTATTGCATTAGGTTTAGCATCTGTTGTATTAAGTTGTTTAGGAGGTAAAAAAGCTTAATAAAAGTAATTATAAAATATAAAAAAGCTTGATGTTTTTAACATCGAGCTTTTTTTATTATCTCTTATTTCAAGTTAAACTTTAATAAAAGTTTTATCTTTGCAACCTTAAAAATCATAGAATATGAGTCTTCAAGACATCTTATCAAAACATATTATTGAAGCTGTAAAAACAGTCTATAAGCAAGATTTAGTATCTATAGAATTCCAGGCAACTAGAAAGGAATTTGTTGGAGATATTACTGTGGTTATTTTCCCTATGCTAAGAATTGTTAAGGGGAATCCAGTTCAAATTGGAGAATCTATTGGTCAATATCTAGTAGATAATGTAAATGAGGTAACTGGATTTAATGTGATTAAAGGTTTTTTAAACCTAGAAATTATTGATGCTTTTTATGTTGATTTTTTTAATAAAATAGTTACTGATACTCGTTATGGATTTGCAACTCCTAAACCAGAAGATAAGGCTGTTCTTGTAGAGTATTCATCACCTAATACTAATAAACCATTACATCTTGGACATGTAAGAAATAATTTGTTAGGATATTCTGTTGCAGAAATTTTAAAAGCTTCAGGAAAAAAAGTATATAAAACCCAGATAATTAACGATAGAGGCATTCATATTTGTAAAAGTATGGTTGCTTGGAAATTGTTTGGTAATAACGAAACGCCAGAATCAACAGAATTAAAAGGTGATAAATTAGTAGGTAACTACTATGTGAAATTCGACCAAGAATATAAAAAGGAGGTTCAAGATTTAATAGATCAAGGACAAACTGAAGAAGAAGCAAAGAAAAATACAACTATCTTAAAATCTGCACAAGACATGCTTCTAAAATGGGAAGCTGGAGATGAAGAAACTGTTTCACTTTGGAACAAAATGAATGCTTGGGTCTATGATGGATTTGATACTACATATAAGAATTTAGGAGTTGATTTTGATAAACTGTATTATGAAAGTGAAACATATTTATTAGGAAAAGAATTTGTAACTGAAGGATTAAAAACAGGCGTTTTCTTTAAAAAAGAAGATGGTTCTGTTTGGTGCGATTTAACAGACGAAGGTTTAGACGAAAAGATTGTACTTCGAAGCGATGGAACTGCTGTTTACATGACTCAAGATATTGGAACAGCCATACAGCGTGTTAAAGATTTTCCAGATGTTGGTGGTATGGTTTATACAGTTGGTAACGAACAGGAATACCATTTTAAAGTGCTGTTTTTAATTATTAAAAAACTAGGATTCGATTGGGCTAAAAACTTATATCATTTAAGCTATGGAATGGTAGATTTACCTTCTGGCAAAATGAAGAGTCGCGAAGGAACCGTTGTTGATGCAGACGATTTAATTGATGAAATGGCTTCTACTGCAGGAGAGATTTCTCAAGATTTAGGGAAGTTAGATGGTTATTCTGATGATGAAAAGCAAGAACTATATAAGGTTATTGGTCTTGGTGCTTTAAAATACTACATATTAAAAGTAGATCCTAAGAAGCGCATTTTATTCGATCCTAAAGAATCTATAGATTTTCAAGGGAATACTGGACCATTCATTCAATATACTTATGCCAGAATTCAATCTATTCTAAGAAAGGCCAATGTTGATACAACTGTTTTGTTAAATGCAGAATACGTTTCAATGCATGAAAAAGAAAAAGAGCTTATAAAACAAATACAACTTTTTGAAGAAGTGATTCAAAATGCCGCATCAAATTTCAGTCCTGCTTTAATTGCTAACTATACGTACGATTTGGTTAAGGAATTTAATTCTTTTTATCAAAATGTATCCATTTTAGGTGCAGATACAGACAACGAAAAGCTTTTTAGAATACAATTATCCAAAGTTGTGGCAAATATTATTAAAAACGCTTTTGGATTGTTAGGTATTCAAGTGCCAGAGCGAATGTAATAAATGCCTAGTAAAGAATTAATTTTAATTTAATTGTCTTAAACCTTCATAAACAACTATACCTACAGCATTTGCTAGATTAAGACTTCTTACATGTTCGCTATATAAAGGAATCTTAAATAAGCGCTCCAAATTATTTTCTGTAACGGGTTTTGGGAGCCCAATTGATTCTTTTCCAAATACAAGAAAGAGATTGTCTTCAAACTGAATGTTCCAATGATTTTTTGAACCATGACTAGATAAAAACACCATGTTGGCATTTTTATTCATTTCAAAAAAATCCTCGATGTTTTCGTAATAATGTACTTTTAAATGTTGCCAATAATCTAATCCAGCTCGTTTTAACCGTGTGTCGTCTATTTCAAACCCAAATGGTTTTACTAAATGTAGATGAGAGCCAGATGCTAATGCTAATCGACCTATGTTTCCAGTATTATTTGGTATTTCGGGTTCTATAAGAACAATATTTAAAGACATACTAATAAAATTAAATAGTTTTCATAAAAATAAGTTACAATATTAATTGGTTATCCAATTCTTTAAAATTTGTTTTCCATTTGGTGTTAAAACAGATTCAGGATGAAATTGAACACCCTTAACATCATAAAATTTATGACGTAAAGACATTATTTGTCCATTCTCATCAAAAGAAGTTGCTTCTAATTCGTTTGATAAATCAGTGTCAATAACCCACGAATGATACCTGCCTACTTTAAAAGTTTTTTTTAAGCCATTAAAAAGAGTTTCATTCTCCATACAAATCGTAACTTTTGTAGATACACCATGAAAAACAGTATCTAAATTAATTAGTTTAGTGCCGAAAACTTCGGCGATTGCTTGTAAACCTAAACATACACCAAGAATACTTTTTGTGGAAGCGTAGCGCTTTATAATTAGTTTAAGTAAGCCAGCTTCATCTGGAATTCCAGGACCTGGTGATAATACTATTTTATCAAATAAATTGACGTATTCAATATTCAATTGGTCATTTCTAATTACTGTGACATCGCAATTCAAGTCCTCTAAGTAGTGGACTAAATTGTAAGTAAAACTGTCGTAATTATCTAAAACTAAAATTTTTGTCATAAATGTATTTCAAGAATGATTACAAATTTAAAATGAAATTATTGAAGTAAAGTTATGATAAAAAAAAACTACCATAAAAATGGTAGTTTTTGAGATTACTAATAATAAAATAATTTAGTTAGCTATTAATCCAATCGTATTTAGTAATCTATATTGTAATAAAATAATTTTCAATAAAAAACAATTTGTATAAAAATATTAAAAATCAATGAAATATAAAGCATAAATGTAATTATTTGTTAAAGATTATTTTAAATAATTAGTATTAATTAAATTTATTGACATGAAATTCAAGTTAGGTACTCTTTTTGTTATGTTTTTGTTGTTTAATTGTAATAATTCAATTAAAAGTGAAGGAGACTTATCTATTGTTAAGATTGATGAAAGCCAAAAAAAGATAGAGTTATCAACTTTAGATTTCGATGGTTTAGAACCATATTTAAACAAACAAGACGATCAAGTTTATGTGATTAATTTTTGGGCAACATGGTGTGCACCTTGTGTAAAAGAGCTGCCAGTTTTCGAAAAAATACATAAAGATTATAATAAAAATGTAAAAGTGATATTAGTAAGTTTAGATTTTCCGAAGCAATATGAAACTAAACTAATTCCGTTTATAAAAGAAAACAATTTGCAATCGGAAATTATTGTTTTAAACGATATGGATTCAAATTCATGGATCCCAAAAGTAAGTGAAGATTGGTCTGGAGCTATTCCTTCAACTTTAATTTATTCAAAAAATAAAAGAAAATTTTACGAAAAATCATTTAATTACAACGAGTTAAAAACAGAAGTTCAACAATTTTTAAACTAAAACACTATGAAATTATTAAAAATAGGAATGGTATTAATTGCTATATTAACTTTTGCTGCATTTACATATTCAGATAATTCTGGATACAAAGTGGGAGACATTGCAGCAGACTTTAACTTAGAAAGTGTAGACGGAAAAATGGTGTCATTAACTAATTATCTAGAAGCAAAAGGATTTATAGTTGTGTTTACTTGTAACACCTGTCCTTATGCTATAGCTTATGAAGACAGAATTATTGCATTAAATAAAAAGTATGCATCTCAAGGTTATCCAGTAATTGCTATTATGCCAAATAGTACAACAGCTAGTCCAGGAGATAATATGGAGGCAATGAAAGCAAGAGCAAAGGCAAAAGGGTTTACATTTCCTTATTTAATGGATAAAGGCCAAAATGTTTATCCAGAATATGGAGCCTCAAAAACACCACATGTTTATGTGTTGCAGAAAACTAAAAAAGGCAATCAAGTAAAATATATAGGCGCTATAGATGATAATTATCAACATCCAGAATCTGTAAATCAGAAATATGTTGAAAATGCTGTTGATGCTTTATTAGAAGGAAAGCCGATAAAGGAAGAGCATACTAGAGCAATTGGATGCACGATTAAAGTTTAATATTAAATTTGAGACCGAAGTATTTAGCTTCGGTTTTTTTATTGAATCAGAAATACTAATTTTGTTACTACAATTTTAATAAAAAGATATTCATGGCAGATTTAACTCAAGAAGAGTGGAAAGAACAACTATCTAAAGATGATAACGCATGTGTTATAGATGTACGTACTGAAGATGAAGTTGAAGAAGGGTTTATTCCAACAGCAAAACATATTGATATCTATCTTGGACAAGAATTTATTGACCAAATAGAGGCTTTAGATAAAAGCAAAAACTACTACATTTATTGTCGTTCTGGAGGAAGAAGTGCCCAAGCATGTGCTGTTATGAATCAGCTTGGCTATTCTAATACGTATAATCTTTTAGGTGGTTTTAGCGAATGGCAAGGAGAGGTTATTAACAACTAATTTATTAATTATGAAAATTCATTTATTTACGTTTTGCTTTATGTTTTTAGTATTATTAAACTGCAAAAACACTGAACACGACGATTCTCGAATTGTAACTTCTGAAGAAATGGAATCCATTTTAGAAATGGAAGGTGTACAATTAATTGATGTAAGAACTCCTGAAGAATTTTCTGAAGGTTATATAGCGAATGCTCAAAATATCGATTTTTACTCTGATTCATTTGATGCTGATATTTTAAAATTAGATAAAACAAAACCTGTTGTTTTATATTGTAGATCTGGTGGCAGAAGTGCAAAATGTTCAAAAAAACTTATCGAGGCTGGGTTTACTAAAGTGTACGATTTAGAAGGTGGAATAACACAATGGGAACATAAAGGTTTTAAAATTGTTACTTCTGAATAACTTGATGTTTATTTTTCTAAGAATTCATTAAAAACTGCATAATTGCTTTCATAGAGTCTAGGTGGAGCTAAACTTTTAATTTCTTTTTGTAATTCTTTATTTTCCCAAACAATGTAAGTACCCATAAGGGAATTTATATGGTAGCTGTCATTCCTTGAGGTATAAGAAGCATATATGAAATCCTTTTCAATATCTTTTAGAAAACTAAATATACTAGCAACTAGATAAAAAAAGTTCTCATTACAATCAGAACACATGTCATAAGCATAAAAAACAGGATTCTTATGTTTCTTATAATCAATTAAATCATTTATAGTTATATCATTTTCAGTAAGCGTTCTTTTTCTAATCTTATTATACAATCTTTTCGATATAGGTAAAAACACATTATGTCCAGAATAAAATCCAGAGGTATCGAAAATAATTTGATTCAAATCTGGCAGTAATTCGGTGGCTCTTAATATTAATTCTTTGGAAATTGGCTTTGCAACATGAGGCTGAGACTTAGTATACCTAATTATTTCATTTAAATCCGATTCATATTTTATTGTTCGCATTCTATTTGTTTCAGCATGCATATCTATTATCCAATGCGGATCTGGTAATTCTTTAGAAATATTACTTAGAGAATATCTTCTTACATTAAAGTCGTAATACGTTGGTATAGATACTGGAGCATTTAAATTTCTTATTACTTGATATGGTATAAACGTAATATCAACCATTTCCTCTTCCTTGTCAGGTTTAAGAAGTGTTTCATTTTTTTCCCATCTAATAATAGTTCTAATGTCTACATCAAATTTAGAAGCTAATTCAGCCTGAGACACATTATTAAATTTTCTAAAATCTATCAATAATGCACCTATTGAAGTATATTTCTTCATGTTGGTTATGGTTGTTTGACAGTAAAAATAGGCATTTTTTTAATATGACATGAAACGTCATACGTTGCCTTGATTCCTGAATCTATTTTTGCAAAGTCCTAAAAAGAGCATATAAAAATATGATTCAAGCCAAAATTTTATTTATAGAACAAGAAATTGTTAAAAGTTCCAAAATAGATATGGAAAAATTAGCAGCTGTAAAAAAAATTAAAATGTTACTAAAAGAAATAGATTTCAAGGCAGAAGTAATTCCATTAGAAAATGCGAAAACTGTTCGCAAACTCTTAGAGTCTTTAAAAAATGGGCCACTAAACAACCACGAATTTTTAATAGTTAAAGAGCTGATTAAATATTAAGTAATATACAATGAAAAAAAAATCTATAGTAATTATAAACATAGTTCTACTCTTACTAGCATGTCTTGTAATTGTAAATTGTAATTCTAATCAAAACACCTATAAGACAGGTGGTTATATTAAAGATGTAGATACTATTTTTGATTCTGAAACCAAGAAAATTTTATCCATAGATAGAAAGTTTTTCAGAAAGCTTTCTACTATCCATAACGGTCTTATCGAAATTAAACAGCCATATGGAGTGTCTTTTGTTATTGTTATTGTTAAAGATTTAAAATCAGATGATTTTGCTCTGTTTGTTATAGAAGACTTAAATCTTTTTTTAAAGAATGCTAAACTTGTAATGGATAACAAAGAAGAGGATGTTATTATGGATGTGGACGATTTAAAATCTACATCCATGAGAAAAAGTCTCTCTTTTAAAAGAGGAATTTTTATAAGTAAAGATGTTAATACGTCTTCTTCAACCCTTTTTGATTTATCTGAAAACGACCTAAATGACATTGAAGATGCATACCATAGGTATCTTATAGAATAGTCTATCACTTTCTATGAAGAATCTAAAAACTCAAAAAAAAATCATTTATTGAGGTATAGAGAAACAACAAGAACTTATAAGATTGCAAAAATATAAAAGAGTACAACATAATTAATTTACCATTAGCTTACATTGTAAAAGCCTCTAAAACAATACTGTTTTAGAGGCTTTTTTGTGCAAAAAAAACATATTAAATGAGTCGCATATTTCTAAACGCACTTCCAGAACCTGATTTTAGATAGCGTTCAAAACCGTATGCTTTCATTTTATTATTAAATAATGAAAGATGTATCAATTCTAGTGGAAGTTTGTCTTTTGTATAGTGTACATCTCCTTTGTTATGAGACATTAATCGTTTATCAATATCTGTAGTGTATCCAGTATAATATGTTCCGTAGTAACATTTAAAAATATAAACAGCATATAGAAGTGTCATAATTTTATTGATTAGATTAAAATTAAGGAAAATTGTGGACGTGTTCACCGTAGCTCATCATATAAAAACAAAATAATAAAATAACAGCTAAAAATTATAAATAAAAAAGCTCTCCTTAGCTTAAAGCTTCGGAGAGCGTAGGTGGAGTCGGAGAGAATCGAACTCTCGTCCAAACAAGTAACCAAAGAGCTTTCTACACGTGTATTCTTTTCTTAGGTTTTCGACTGCAAGCTGGTTAAAGACAACCTACTTACAACTTACCTTCTTTAGTTTCAAAAGTAAATCGAAGTGCTTTACTTTCTATATTAACATTTACGATGCCTCTTATAGAACGCCGTTAATCAAGGCTTTCTGGAGACATTTAGCTTGTACACCTTGTGTACCTAGGCCAATCCTACTATAATTCGGATTAAGCAGCTAAAGCGTAGTTATTCTCGCCGTTTAAAAGTTTGACCTAGCCTTTTACGTGTTTCAATGTCATTACACGACGTGCTTACTGTTTAATTAATCTCGCTGTCAAAACCAGTCGACCCCAAGATTCTTTACTAGAATAGTAGAATGCAAAGTTATCAAAAAGTTTGGTAAACCTTGCAATTCCTCTTATTTTCGTGCAAAAATTATTCCAATTTCTTAAATATGAAATTCGCCATTATTAAAGAACGTAAAAATCCACCAGATAGACGTGTTGTTTTTTCTCCAGAGAAATTAGCTGAAGCCAGAGCAAAATTTCCAGAAGCTATATTTAAAGTTGAATCTAGCGACATTCGTGTTTTTTCTGATGAAGCGTACAAAGCGCGAGGATTTGAAGTTACTGAAGATGTTTCCGATTGTGATGTGATGTTAGGTGTTAAGGAAGTGCCAATTGAAAATCTAATACCAAACAAAAAGTATTTTTATTTCTCTCATACTATTAAGAAACAACCTTATAATAGAAAATTACTTTTAGCCATGCTTGATAGGCATATAGACATGTACGACCATGAGACCATTGTAAAGAAAAGTGGAGCAAGATTGATAGGTTTTGGTCGTTATGCAGGTTTGGTTGGAGCCTATAATGGGTTTAGAGCATTAGGATTAAGAGATGGATTGTTTGAGTTACCAAAGGTGGAAACTTTAGCAGATTTAGATGAAGTAAAAAGAGAGTTAGATAAAATTACCCTTCCTAATATTAAAATACTGTTATCAGGAACAGGGAAAGTAGCTCAAGGTGCTAAAGAAATTCTAGATCATTTAAAAATAAAAGAAGTAAGTGATGCTTTATATTTAACTTCAAAATTTACTGAAACTGTTTATTGTTTAGTAGATGTTATGGAGTATAATAAGCGTAAAGATGGTAGAGTAGGAAGTAAGCATGAGTTTTATAAAGACCCAATCGGTTACGAAAGTAATTTTATGCCTTACGCCAAGGAAACAGATTTCTTTATTGCAGGACATTTTTATGGGAACAATGCACCTTATTTATTTACACGTGAAGATGCGAAACATCCAGATTTTCAAATTAATTTGGTAGCTGATATTTCTTGTGATGTCGATGGTCCTGTAGCTTCAACCTTAAGAGCATCAACTATAGCAGATCCGTTTTATGGTTATGATGCTAAAACTGAAAGCGAAGTAGCATTCAATTCAAAAGGAGCAATAACGGTTATGGCTGTAGATAATTTACCATGTGAATTGCCAAAAGATGCAAGTGAAGGTTTTGGAGAGATGTTTTTAGAAAACGTGATTCCAGCATTTTTCAATATAGATGAACGTGGTATTCTAAAACGTGCAAGAATTACTGAAAACGGAAAACTTACAGATAGGTTTTCTTATTTACAGGATTACGTTGACGGAAAATAATTTTATATAGGTTATAATGAATAAAACAGCTTTAGTTACAGGTGGAGCTTCGGGATTAGGATTTGAGTTAGCACTTTTGTTGGCTAAAGATGCATACGATTTGGTGTTGATTGATATTGATGCTAAAAAACTTCAAGAGGCAAAAAAAGAAATTGAAACAAACTTTTCGGTCAAAGTTCAAATTTTAGCTAAAGATTTAAGTCAAATAAATATTTCTGAAGATATCATGGCAGAATTAGGTAAAACACAAATAGATGTTTTAGTAAACAATGCTGGATTTGGTGTTTTTGGAGCATTTCATGATGTCGATTGGAACAGACAATCACAAATGCTCAACCTTCATATTATTACCACGACGCATTTAACAAAATTAATTGTTGAAGGAATGGTTGAAAGAGGCTCTGGTAGAATCTTAAATTTATCTTCTTTAGCAGCTTTTCAGCCTGGACCCCTAATGTCTTTATATTATGCAACAAAAGGCTATATATTATCTTTCTCTGAAGCCATTGCTAACGAACTAAAAGGAACAGGTGTAACAGTAACAGCTTTGTGTCCAGGACCAACCAAAACGTCTTTTCAAAAGGTTGTAGCTAACGATTCTTCCGAAAACAAAATTTCCTTTAATATGGCTAGTGCCAAAGATGTGGCAGCTTATGGTTACAAAGCTATGAAGAAAGGGAAACCAGTTGCCATTCCTGGCACGTTTAATAAGTTTTTAGCTACGTTGCCTCGCTTTATTCCTAGAAATATGGCTACAAATATTGTTCGAAAAATTCAAGAAAAGAATCGGGAAGATTAATTTAGTATTTATTACATTTTTTTTTCAATTATCTAAACACTTATAATCCCTAAAGTATAAGCAACTAGATCTGAAGTTTGAAACGTGCTTCCCAAAACAAGTTTTGCAAAGGTGTTATTTTAGATAATCATGATCATATTATTTTTTAATTAAGGAGCTTTAAATAAATTCTAATTTGCTTAAGCAAATTGCTGCATTCGGCTAGTTTTTCGTTATAATTATTTAATCTACTGTAAGCACCATTTAACCGAATACTATTCATTATGTAATTGTCTTTGCCTAAAGCTAATATGTCTTCAATACTTGGGTCATATATGGTTGTAATTTTTTTCGAAAGCTCGTTCACCAAATTTTTAAAATACTCTAATAAAAAGTCTTCATCTTTTTCTAAATCTTCGTAGCTATTATACATTTTTACTATAGAGCCACGTAATTCGTCAGATTTTATAATGTTAAGGTGCGAACTGTTGGTCATTTCTTCATAAGTTGACTTAAGAGGTGTGTAGGGATAAATTGGTCGCCATTGTAAATTAAAGTATAGTTTAAGTGAATCTTTTTCATTGCCTTCTCGAAGCATATCAAGTAATGGGTTTTTAGTGTTAGCTTGTCGTTCTAGCATTACAACGTTAATATTTAAAGCCAAGGAGTCTTTTTTTAGCTCTTCGACTAAGTTTTTTAAATAGCGCTGTTCTAGTGCTTTGTCTTTACGGTTTTCATTCCAATTGTTTATTTGTAAAGCAATTAAAATGCCAATAACCACAAGCACAATTTCACCAAAGGCATATTTAATGTATCTGGATGTTTTTCCTTGTAAAAGAAGATTTTGTCCGATTCGACGGAAGAATTTCAGCATAAATAAAGGTTAGTTTATTATTTAGGTTAAATAAAAATTTAAGGCTGATAATTCTTAGAGATTAGTAATTTACTAATTTAATTTATATTTGAAAGGTTATTTAAACGGAACATGAAGCCAGCAGAAGCATACATACTAAAACAATTGGAGCCTTTTAGGTCTATCATGATGCATTTACAAGCTGTAATAGAACATACTTTGCCAGATGCTGAATTAAAATATAAATGGCGAATACCTTGTTATTATATAGGAAAGAGACCCATTTGCTACATAAATCAAAGCAAAGATTATGTAGATGTAGGCTTTTGGCATTCAGCACATATATCTAAAGAGTTCGATAGCTATTTAGTAAGTGAAAATCGTAAAATAGTTAAATCGCTTCGCTATAAGTCTTTAGAAAAAATTGATGATGATGTTCTAATTGCAATTCTAAAAGAAGTCCATCTGCATAGAGATAAATCCTTTTGGAAATAGTTTGTTTTACAACGTATTTACAATCTTTCTAATAGCAACTAAGTTGGTTAATAATTGTTCCAAATTATCTAAATGTAGCATGTTTGCGCCATCACTTTTAGCATTTGCAGGATCGAAATGAGTTTCTATAAATAAACCATCTACATTATTTACAATCCCAGCACGTGCAATAGTTTCAATCATATCTGGTCTGCCACCTGTAACACCTATACTTTGATTTGGTTGCTGTAATGAGTGAGTCACGTCTAAAACTGTAGGCGCATATTCTCTCATTGTTGGAATGCCACGAAAATCGACTATCATATCTTGGTAGCCAAACATGGTGCCTCTATCTGTAATCCATGCTTTTTCATTTCCAGCATCTTTTACTTTTTTAACTGCATGTTTCATAGCTTCAGGACTCATAAATTGTCCTTTTTTTAAGTTGACTACTTTACCAGTTTTTGCAGCAGCAACAACCAGATCTGTTTGACGAACTAAAAAAGCTGGAATTTGTAATACATCTACATATTCGGCAGCCATAGAAGCATCAGAAATTTCATGAATATCCGTAACTGTTGGCACATTGAATGAGTTGGAAACTTTTTGAAGAATTTTAAGCGCCTTTTCGTCTCCAATTCCAGTAAAACTATCAATACGACTTCGATTCGCTTTTTTAAAACTTCCTTTAAAAATATATGGAATAGCTAACTTATCTGTAATTGTTATAACTCTTTCAGCAATACGCATAGCCATGTCTTCGCTTTCAATAGCGCAAGGACCAGCCAAAAGGAAAAAATTATTAGAATTGGTATGCTTAATTTTAGGGATTTCGTTAAGAATCATCTGCTTAAAATTTTAAGCCACAAAGATACATAATTTAAAAAGCTTTTTTTAGACTATTTCGTATCATCCAAAGCGACATAATAAAGTTTGTTAAAACAAATAAGCCACCCATAATCATAAAGCGTTTTGCTGAATCTGAAAACGAGATAATATTAAAAAGATCAGAGAGATAAGCTAAAATTAAATAAGAAGATAGACAGACAAAAATAATTCCTAATGTAAAGTTTAGTTTTTTACTAGGCCTAAAAAGTTGCCAGATAAACGGAATACCAAATAGCAAAATAGGGTAGGCGTTAATACCTCCATTTCTATTGGCATCTGTAAACCAATAGATAATGATAACAATAAAGTATAAATAAGGAATGAATTTCGAGTAAGTGCTAATCAGTTTCATCTTTTTAAAATTTAGGGTTCATGCCTGTTTTTATTAAGAGATAAATTGCCTTTTTGTGGTTAAAACTGGTTAGTCTGGCTATTTCCTATGTATTAAGTATTTAAACGAAAAACAGGAACAGATATTATAATATTAAAGAACTATAACATATAATTAACTAAATATAAAAATATTATAGCAAAAAAAGTAAAATATAGTGTACCTTTGCACGCTTAAAATAAGGCACCTATGGCTAATATTAAAAACATCGCAATTATTGCTCACGTCGATCATGGTAAAACTACTTTGGTTGATAAAATCATGTACCATTGTCAACTGTTTAGAGAGAACCAGAATACTGGTGATTTAATTCTAGATAATAATGATTTAGAACGTGAGAGAGGTATTACAATTACTTCTAAAAACGTGTCTGTAGTTTATAAGGATACTAAAATTAATATTATTGACACTCCTGGTCACGCCGATTTTGGTGGAGAGGTAGAACGTGTACTTAATATGGCTGATGGTGTATTACTTTTGGTTGATGCTTTTGAAGGGCCTATGCCACAAACACGTTTTGTATTACAGAAAGCTATCGATTTAGGTTTAAAGCCATGTGTGGTTGTTAATAAAGTAGATAAAGAAAACTGTACGCCTGACGAAGTTCATGAAAAAGTTTTCGATTTAATGTTTGAACTAGGAGCTGAAGAATGGCAACTAGATTTTCCAACGGTTTATGGTTCTGCAAAGAACAACTGGATGAGCGACGATTGGAAAGATGAAACTGAAAATATAGAGCCATTATTAGATATGGTTATCGAACATATTCCTGCTCCAAAAATTCCTGAAGGGAACACACAAATGCTAATTACGTCTTTAGACTTCTCGTCTTTTACAGGTCGTATAGCAATTGGTCGTTTAACTCGTGGATCGCTTAAAGTAGGGCAAAATATTTCTTTGGTTAAAAGAGATGGTAAAATTGTAAAGAGTAAAATAAAAGAACTTCACACTTTTGAAGGATTAGGTCGTTTAAAAGTAGATGAAGTACAAACAGGAGATATTTGTGCTATTGTTGGACTAGAAGGATTCGAAATTGGTGATACAGTTGCCGATTTTGAAACACCTGAAGGATTAAAAACAATTGCTATTGATGAACCAACAATGAGTATGTTGTTTACCATTAACGATTCGCCTTTCTTTGGAAAAGACGGAAAATTTGTAACATCTAGACATATTAAAGACCGTTTAACAAAAGAATTAGAAAAAAACTTAGCATTAAGAGTTGAAGAGACTGATAGTGCAGATAAGTTTATTGTTTTTGGACGTGGTGTTTTACACTTATCGGTTTTAATTGAAACTATGCGTCGTGAAGGTTATGAGCTTCAAATTGGGCAACCACAAGTAATCATTAAAGAAATTGATGGTGTTAAATGTGAGCCTGTTGAAGAGATGACAATAGATTTACCTGAAACTGTTTCTGGTAAAGCTATTGAAATGGTTACAATGCGTAAAGGTGAAATGCTAAGTATGGAAGCTAAAGGAGATAGAATGGTGTGTCAATTTATGGTGCCTTCAAGAGGTATTATTGGTTTACGTAACCAATTATTAACTGCTACTGCAGGTGAAGCTATTATGGCTCATAGATTTAAAGAATACCAACCATTAAAAGGTGGTATTCCAGAACGTCAAAATGGATCTTTGGTGTCTATGGAAAAAGGTCAAGCAATTCCTTATTCTATTGATAAATTACAAGATAGAGGTAAGTTTTTCGTAGATCCAGGTGAAGATATTTACGAAGGTCAAGTAATTGGTGAAAACTCTCGTGGAGATGATATGGCTGTAAACGTAACAAAAACTAAAAAGTTAAGTAACGTTCGTAGTTCTGGAGCCGATGATAAAGCGAAAATTGTTCCTGCAATTAAATTCTCTTTAGAAGAAGCTTTAGAATATATTCAAAAAGATGAGTATGTTGAAGTAACTCCAAATTTCTTGCGTTTACGTAAAATTTACTTAACAGAAGTAGAACGTAAAAGAAATAAAAGTATTTAAACAGAATAGCTCAACCATATTGAAATAGGATGTCTAAAAAGTGTCATTCTGAATGTAATGAAGAATCTATTTGGTTTTATTTAATCAATAATCATTAAAATAGGATTCTTCGCTTTGCTCTGAATGACAAAAAAAAAGTTTTTTCTAAAATTTTGGTTAAGCAAAATAATTAATATATTACAAAGGGGAATTCTATTTTTAGGTTCCTCTTTTTTAGTTAAAAAAAACATTTATAAATTATGGAATTATTTGGAATAGAATTTACAGAATGGGTAGGTTATGTTGCTATGGCAACAGTACTTATTTCTTTTTTAATGAAGGATGTAAGGAAGTTACGACTTGTTAATTCGTTTGGATGTTTACTATTTGTAGTTTATGGTTTTATGTTAGATCCATTGTCTTTGCCTATTGTTTTAACAAATACTGCCATTTTCTGTATCAACATGTATTATACACTATTGAAAAAAGCTTAAGTTTACTATATTTACAAAAATTTCGATATGACAAATTCTGTTATAAGAAAAAAAGTTTGTATAAAAGAATGAATATAAATATCCTTGACTTTTATTAACTCAAATTAAGTTAGTAAAGCCTTATTATGAGCATAATTAATAACATTTTTAAAGATAAAAATCTATTGAATTTATTGCTCTTTGGTTTTATTATTAGATTAGCTCTCTTTTTTGGTTTATATCCAGATGCTAGTGTTTTTCCTGATTCAGGAAGTTATTTCCACTTAGCAAAAAAAATGTCTACCTTTTCTTTAGAAGGTTATAGTGGAGAAAGGAGCCCAGGTTACCCCATACTTCTATTATTTGCAATAGGAAAAGTAAAAATATTAATAATATACCAATTTTTACTTGGTACTATTTGCTCTTTATTTTGGTATAAAACACTCGTCAATTTTAAATTTACAAATAGAGAAAGCTTTTGTATTACCATACTTTTACAGTTATTTATTAATGTTTTTTTTTATGAAACAGCATTTCTAATCGAAAGTTTTGCTTTATTCTGTATGTCGATTGTTATCTATATTATAACAAAGCCTAATTATTCTATTAATAAAAATTACAAGGTAGAGCTCTTGCTCAGTATTGTATTAGGTTACTTAGTGTTAATTAAACCTTTTTTTGCTTATTTACCATTCTTAATTTATGGTTTATTTACATTAAAAAAGTTTAATTTTAGAAATCTTATCAATAAAAAATTAATTCTTTTCATCTTTCCTTTAGTGGTATATTTTGGATGGTCTTATGTAAATAAAATAAATACAGGTTATTTTGTTTCCACGACTTTTTTTGGATTAAATCTCGCTCAAAACTGTGTGTATTTTGCTGAAAAATCACCGGATGAATTTCAATGGGTTGGACAACCCTATGCGGAATTTAGAGATAAAACTATTCTAGAAGAAAGAGATGTTGCCATGAGTATATGGAATGCTTATGGAGAAGGAAAAGCTTTTGATAGTTATGGATTAAGTTTTGTGGAGCTATCTCACGAGTTTGGGGAGTATGCTAAAGCGACTATTATTTCAAATCCAAAAGATTATGCAAAACAAGTAGTAACACGTTCTTGGTTAGATTTTTGGGAGCCCAGTATCTCTTGGAATGAAGATAAATTTAGATTTAATTCTGTATATAATTTATTTGTCAAAATATGGGATGTGCAAAAGATAATATTGTATACTATAGTTGTTGTTTTTATTTTGATAAGTTTCGTTGTATATATTCGTGCAATCTACAAAAGACATATAGATACAAGTTTTATAATTGCTTCGTTTGTTATAGTGCCTTCTATTCTTCAAGCCATGGTTACCTATGGAACGAATAGTAGATATAGTTATCCATTTGATTTTATTATGGTTTTTATGCTTTTAATTTTCTTAAAAGAAAAGGGTATATGGAATAAGTTAAGAAAAGTTATTTAATCGAAATGCAAGAACACTTTATTGAATAAATAGTTTTCTAAGTAAATAGTTTTTTTATTATTTAAGTTTTTCTTAAAATAAATAGGCATTAATTTTTTTTGAATGAAAAGAGCTTTAATTTTAAACATTCTTATTTAATACTTATGAGAGACTTTAAAGTAGTAACATACACTTCTAAATATTACAAGATTTGGAATGATTTTCTAAAAGACTCGAAAAATGGCACTTTTTTATGTCATCGTGATTTTATGGAATATCATCAGGATAGATTTGAAGATGGGTCATTCTTGGTTTTTAAAGACGAAAAACTTGTAGCCATATTTCCTGCAAATAGAAAAAACGAATTAATTTATTCGCATCAAGGCCTAACTTATGGAGGATTAATAGTTGGCAAAGAAGCGTCGTTTAAAATTATTCTGAAAGCTGTTAAATGTTTGCTTGAAACTTTCCAATCTCTCGGGATTCATGAAATGATATTGAAGCCTACTCCAAGAATTTATCACAAACATCCAAGCGATGAGATAGATTATCTGTTGTTTAAACTTCAAGCAGAACTAATAAGAAGAGATTTAACAGTAGCAATAGAAACAAAGCAACCAATAGAAATAAGCTCTTCTAACAGAAAGAGAGGTTTAAATAGAGCCATTAAGAATGAATTGGTTGTAAAAGAAGAATCTGATTTTAATTTGTTTTGGAACCAAATTTTAATTCCAAATTTAGAAGAAAAACACGGAGTCGAGCCAGTACATACTCTTGAAGAAATTACCCATTTAAAATCGAAATTCCCCAATAATATAAGACAGTTTAGCGTTTATAAAGAAAATACAATTGTAGCTGGAGTCACTATTTTTGAAACAGAAAAAGTTGCTCATGCACAATATATCTCAGCAAATAATTCCAAACAAGAATTAGGAAGTCTAGATGTGTTGTTTAATCATTTAATACATGAGGTTTATAAAAACAAAATGTATTTCGATTTTGGTGTATGTAAAGAAAATAGAGGGAAACAAATTAATTCTGGGTTGCAATCGTGGAAAGAATCGTTTGGAGCCAGAAGTATTTCGCATGATTTTTATAGTGTTTTTACAAAAAACCACATCTATTTAGAAGATGTTTTAATATGATAAAATTTTTAGATCTACATAAAGTCAATAAAAGATTTGAATCTGAATTTCAAGAGAAATTTCAGAAGTTTTTAGATTCAGGACATTATATCTTAGGAAAAGAGGTGAAAAAGTTTGAAACTAATTTTGCTGATTATTGTGGAACTAAATATTGTATTGGAACCAGTAATGGATTAGATGCTCTAACACTCATTTTTAAAGCCTATTTAGAATTAGGTAAACTAAAAACGGGAGACCATGTACTTATTCCTGCCAATACTTTTTTTGCAAGTGTTTTGTCGGTTATTAATTCAGGATTGATACCAGTTTTTGTTGAGCCTGAAAAGGATACTTTTAATATATCTATTCAGGAAATTGAAAAGAGCTTAACATCAAATGTTAAAGTTATTATGGCTGTTCATTTGTATGGACAATTAGCAAATATGGAAGCTATAAATACATTTGCTAATAAACATGATTTATTGGTTATTGAAGATGCTGCTCAGGCACATGGAGCAAAAACCAATTCTGGAAAAAAAGCTGGAAATTTAAGTCATACAGCTGCTTTTAGTTTTTATCCAAGTAAAAATTTAGGTGCTTTAGGCGATGGAGGAGCAATTACAACTAACGATGCTCTTTTAGCAGAAACTATTAATAAATTGCATAATTACGGTTCTGAAAAAAAGTACGAGCATAGCCTTATTGGAAATAATCATAGATTAGACGAAATCCAAGCCATGTTTTTAAATATCAAGTTATCATATTTAGATGCTGATAATTTAAAAAGACAAGAAATAGCAAAAAGATATATTTCTGAAATGAATAATGATAAAGTGAAACTTCCATTTTACAATAAATCGCAAAATCATGTGTTTCACTTATTTGTAGTTTGTGTTAAAGACAGAGATTCTTTTATTTCATATTTAAAAAAACAAGAAATAGAAACATTAATTCATTATCCAATCCCTCCACATAAACAAGTTGCTTTGCATAAATACAAGGATTTAAGTTTGCCAATTACTGAAGACATCCATAATACTGTAGTTAGTTTACCTATTAGTCCAGTTATGAACCCAAACGAAGTAACACAAATAATTAATACAATAAACGCCTACTAATTGAAAAGATTAATCAACTATATAAACAATAATGTTTTAGTAAAAGTTGCCTCGTTAAATTCTGTATCATTAATTACAAGAATCGTTGGAGGACTTTTAACATCTAATGCTATTGCTCATTTTATTGGAGCAGAAGGGATGGCTCTTATAGGGAATTTAAGAAATTTTGTTTACTCTGTTCAGTCAATTGCTACTCTTGGTCTTTATAACGGAGTTGTTAAATACATTGCAGAGTTTAAAAGCAATACAGTTGAATTAAGTAAAACTATTTCTTCTGCATTTTATTTAGGATTTGCTTCGACTGTAGTCGTCTCATTCTTGTGCTATTTCAATTCTGAAACCATTAACGATATTATATTTCCTAAGTATAACGATTATGCTTATGTGATAAGGATTTTCGCTATTGTACTACCTTTTTACACATTGAATCTATTCACATTTTCAATAATGAATGGATTTTCAAAGTTTAAAATCCTAATTATTATTAATATCATTGGTCAGATTTTAGGAGTTGCTGTTACTTTATTATTAATTTATAAGAATAGAATTGATGGAGCTTTAATATCTGTTGTTATCTCAGAGTCATTAATATTTTTAATTACACTAGTTGGAATAGTAAACCAGCGTAGCCTATTGCCTTTAATTAAGGCAGCTATGGTTAATTTAAAAACCGTAAAAAAATTAAGCACGTTTTCTGTTATGGCTTTATTTTCAGCCATTGTGTTACCTATGGTAGCCATTGCTATTAGATCTTATATTATAGATAATGTAGGATTTAAAGAGGCTGGATTTTGGGAAGCTATGAATAGAATCTCCAAGTATTATCTAATGTTTGTAAGCTCTTTATTGACGCTTTATATTTTGCCAAGACTTTCTGAAATTGATAATGCTAAAGAATTTAGAAAAGAGGTTTTTAATTTTTATAAAACTATTATTCCTGTTTTTTCATTAGGATTAATAGTTATCTATTTTTTAAGATCTTATATAGTTCCAATTGTTTTTTCAAACGAATTTAAACCCGTTGAAGATTTGTTCCTATGGCAATTATTAGGAGATTTTATAAAAGTGTTATCCATTGTTATAGCATACCAGTTTTTAGCAAAAAAAATGTTTTGGCACTATATAATAACTGAAGCTTTTTCGGTTATTATATTATATGCAACAAGTATCTATTTTATTGATATGTATGGTGTAAAAGGTGCAACGATAGCACATTTTGTTACTTATGTTATGTATTATGGTGTTATTTTATTAATATTTAGTTCATCGCTTTTTGGAGTTATTCCAAATAAAAATGATTTAAATGCTAATGATTAGATTGTTGATTCCAAATGGATAAGTACCTTGAAGCTATAGTTATATAATTGTGTTCTTTTTCAATAAAGGCTCGAGCATTATTTGAAATCTCTATTATTTTATTTGGATTCTCAATAAGCCATTCTAATTTTTTTACTATTTGCTGAACATCTGGCAACGCATTTATAGCAATAGAATTTTCTTCTATATGATAATAGTCTAACCACTCTTTTTCTGCTCCAGTAATTACTACTTTGCCTTTAGCCATAGCTTCTAATGCGTTATAACCTTGGTCGAAACTATAAACCTGATCTAAAACAATATGTGCCTGATTATAAACGTCTATATATTCTTTATAAGGTAGATTATACGTTGTTTGTATTTCAACTTTGTCAGCATATTTTTCCTGAATAATTTCTAAGGCATTAATAAAAAACTGAGACCCTTTTTTGTTTTTAGACATGGTATTAATACCATGAAAAATGTGAATTTTATCCTTCAGATGTAATGGGCTAAACACAATTTTGTTTGTGTTTATTGGGTTTGGAATTAATCCTAAATAGGCTTTATGGGTTTTTAATGGAATATGATAATCCATGTCTGAAGCTATAACACCAGAACTATTTTCATAAATAAAATCATGCAGTCTTTTATAAGCTGGAGTTACATATTTTAAACAATAAGCAAATTGTTTTTTTAAGTCCTTATTATTTATATATGGACTTAAAATAGAGTAGGATTCTTTTTCATTTAAATAGTGATTAATATTCACATAATCATCTCCACATGACAATAAGAATGTATTTCTATTTTGTTTGAATAGTGTCTTTAATAGAGGGATTTGAAGCTTTGGGTGTATAGAAAGTGCATCTTCATTTATTAATTGAACAACATCAAAACCGTGAAGGTTTTTTAATGCTTTTTTAAACTTATAGGAAACCTCAAAATCGGCAATATCGAATTTTGTTAACTTATGAATTACCTTCCTTATAAACACTAAAAAAGGTTTGTTAAAAGCTTTTATTGAAATATCTATATCTACGGGGAAATTTTTAAAAAGATCTCCATTACCAACAAGAACAACCTCATGACCATGATGCTCTAATCCTTCCTTTAAGGAATTATGTAATCGACTAAATTCTCCAATTAAAAGTATTTGCATGCTTATTTTGATACCTTTGCTTTTCAAATATAACCGTTTCAATGAACATTTTAGAAAAAAGTAAAATTCCCTTTGAAATTCTAGTGGCTACAACCAATAGAACTTCCATGGATTTTATTTATAAAATGCTTAAAAACAATGTTTTGGAAGATTTTTATGTGTTAATTATCAACCAAACGAACAAGGACAAATTGCTTGTTTCTGAAAAGGCGAATATTCGTGTCATTAATTCTTTTGAAACCGGATTGAGTAGAAGTAGAAATTTGGCTATTAAGAACGCTATTGGCGATATTTGTTTATTAGCTGATGATGATGTGGTGTATTTAGAACATTTTGAAAAACCAATATTAGAATCTTATAACAAGCTTCCTGAAGCAGATATCATTACTTTTAAAACACGAACTACTGAAAACAAACCTTATAGTAATTACCCAAATCAAATAAGTAGTTTAGAAAGGTTTTATAAAAAAGTGCTATCCATAGAAATATCGTTTAAAAGAGAATCTATTTTAAAAAACAATTTAGAATTCGACGAACTTTTTGGGTTAGGAAGCCATTTTCAAGATGGTGAAAATAGATTATTTTTTGAGGAAGTTTTAAAAAACAAAAATATAAAAGCGTATTTTTCGCCAGAATTTATTGTCATACATCAACCAGTAAGTTCAAGTGATAATGTAGCTTCAGATAGATTTATATATGCTAGAAGTGCATTAAACTATAAATTATATGGGTTATTTTCTTGGTTATATGTGATTAAGCTTATTTTTTCGTTAGTAAGAAAAAGATTGATTACTATAAATCAGATTTTAACAAAAATTAAAGTGGCAAATCAAGGTATGAAAGCCTATAAAGACTTGGTTCATGGAAAGTAAAAAAACAACGATAGATCAATTAGAATTATTAGATATTCCTAAAATTGAAGACAAGAAGGGTCGAGGCAACTTGTCTGTAATAGAAAAAGATTGCATCCCATTTTCTGTTAAGCGTGTTTATTATTTATACGATGTGCCTAGTAACGCTTATAGAGGTGGTCATGCACATAAAAACTTAAATCAATTCATGATAGCTTTAAGTGGTAGTTTTGATGTGGTATTAGACGATGGAGCAACTAAGAAAAAAGTGACCTTAAATAAACCAAATAAAGGGTTATTAATTCCTAATGGAATTTGGAGAGAATTAGAAAATTTTTCTTCTGGTTCTGTATGTTTAGTCTTAGCTTCAGAAGAATTTGAAGAAGACGATTATATTAGAAAATATAAGAAGTTTCTGGATTTTAAGGACTAAAAATAATTCTTTTTATGAGTGAATTTATTATAAATACTCACAGCAATTTTAGTTATGAATAGAGGGGAATTAAGTAAAGCCTTTTGTTTGATATTTAATTTGCTATAATCAATTTCCTTTTTAAGATTTTTATAATCTTCTATATCTCCAACAAGTCTATATTTAAGTGCAGAAGCAAACATGTTTTTATTAATATAGTTATTAAAATAATCTGATTTTTTTTCAGATTTATATTTCGAGTAGTCAATAGATTTAAATCTTCTTCTATTAGATTTTGTTAATCCATTATCTACTACATGATGTGTTGTTAATGGTTTATTCAAAAATACAATAACGTATTTTAAACCTATCCGAATCCAATAATCGGTATCTTCACTAGTACTAAGAGTTATATCAAATTCACCAATAGTATTTATAGCCTCTTTGCTAAAAACAGAGCTAGCACAATGTAAAATAGAATGGTCTAAACTATTTTGAAAATAGTCTAATATGCCAACCTCACTTGCTTGTAAATTAAGATTGTTATAAGTCGCAAAATAAGTTTCCTTTTTTGTCTGAATTTTTAAAGCAGTTGCAAAAACATGCTCTTTGGGATGCCTAATTATAAGTTTATGTATCTGTTCTAAAAACGTTTCTTCCCAAACATCATCTGCATCTAAAAAAGTTAAAAAATTTCCAGAAGCTTTATTTATTCCAAAATTTCTTGCAGAAGAAACACCTTGATTTGATTTCGAATATACTTTGATTCTTGAATCTTTTATCGAATTTACAACTTCTAAACTGTTATCTGTAGAACCGTCATTAACAATAATAACTTCAAAATCTTTAAAAACCTGTTTAATGACACTTAATAAGGTGTCTTTTACATAGTTTTCCTTATTGAATAAAGGGATTATTATTGAGAAAAAAGGTTTCATTCTATTTGTGTATCCTGCAAAAATAACCTAATCTATATAAATCGAATAAAAATAAATTGGGTGAATTTCCCATTAAGTTATTTTCAATATAATTGTCAAAAACCAAAATGGTTTTACCAAAAAAGCTTGTTAACCCAAAACGATTTAAGGTATTATATGATTGAAGCAAATTAGTAGCATTTTTATCAACAGCTTGCTTTTTTAGCATACCTGATAGTGTTTTTAATGCAGATTTTGACTTTTTTAAATATTTTGAGCTTTCCTCTATACCAAGATGAAAAACTGGATTATCTATATGATTAACAGGTGATTTTAATCTACTTAATTCATGGGCAAATATAATATCCATACCATAGGCATTGTCTAAAAACTGACAATTAATTTTTAAAAAGAGTTCTTTTTGTATAGCATAAGCTCCAGAAATTAATGAAGAATATGGTTTTTTAATACGTTCTTCAACAGTTTTGGTTTCTCTTACGCGACCATAATGCCATCTCAATAATTTGTCTGAACTCGGTTTTGATTCTTGATAAGCAATACCACCAAAGACTACTTGATAGTTTGTATTTAGATTATTAATAAATAACTCTGTAAAATTTGTTGAAACTGGCATCGTATCAGCATCTAAAAATAGTAACCAATTATAAGTTGCTTTCTTAGCTAGAAAACCTCTACTTGCTGTTCTTCCAACATTTTTTTTTGCTTCAATAAACTTACCATTTGTAAGTAGATTAATCTTTTGATTCTCAATATTTAAATGAGAAAAAGAGCCATCATCTACACAAATAATTTCAAAAACCACATTGGCTTTTAGGGCTTGACTTTCAAGTTCTAAAGCTAAAGGATATGCGTTGTAATTATATGTAGGGATTAATATAGATAGCATTAACTTTGGCTAATTTTTTCAAATTTAATCAATAAAATCAATTTATATTGTAATTAAAAATCATTTTAAATAAACCAAATGGTATGGTAATTGTATTTTTGAATACATGAAAAATATTTATCTCTTTATATTCTTGTTTTTTGTGGTGCTAATTGGGTATTCTCAAAGAGAATATCATGTATTTCCTGGAACAGATACGTCTACTCCAGGAAGATCTACTGGAAATGGGACATTAAATCAGCCTTGGGATTTACAAACTGCTTTAAGTCAAACTACAGAAATAGTAAATGGTGGTGATACTATTTGGTTGCATGAAGGTGTTTACAATGGACGTTTTATTAGCAAAATAAAAAGTGCCAAATCAGGTAAAAACATCATAGTGTCTTCTTACCCAGGTGAATGGGCTATTTTAAATGGAAATGTTTCTGGAGTTAGTGGAGCTACTTTATCTGTTATTGGTAATAATGTCATATTTCGAGATTTTGAAATTTCACCAACCAATCTAATTATTAGGGATGAGAAAACAGAGGGATTTCTTCCGTTTGGTGGTGTTAGTCATGATAGTGGAAAGAATTGCCAATTCATTAACCTTATTATACATGGAAATAACGGTTTAGGGTTTGGGTCATGGAAGAGTACAGGTGGTACAATTATTTCTAACTGTCTTGTTTACGATAATGGTTATAAAGGCAAAAATTATGCTGGAATAGGAGAAGGTTTTTATGTTCAAAACGATAGTGATACTGAAATTAGAATTTTAAAGAATAATATAATTTTTAATAATTACTATAAAGGGATAGAAGTTTGGTCTGCGAATAAAAAAGCAAATAATGAATACGTAAAAAATATAAATCTTGATAATAATGTTGTTTTCAATAGTGGCTTAGTTTCAGGCAGAACTGTCGATAATGTTATAGTAGCTACAAATGATAGAAGTGGCATTAATATTGCCAAAAACATTCAGGTTACTAACAATATTTTATATCATAATACAGATTATAAAATTAATGAAGTTAATGGAGATGCTCCATCTTTAACAATTGGATTTTATAATAAAGCAGGAGTTGAGAATCTGGTTGTAGAAAACAATATAATTCTGGGCAGGAATAATGCATTCCGTTTGTTATATGCTAAGTCTTTTAAAATTACTGACAATATTATTTACTCAGGTTATTTTAGTGTGTTACCATTTACAACAGGCTATCTAGAAACTTCAATTTTAAATAAGAATATCTATTACACAAAAAATAGCACACCATTTTTAATAGGTAAGAAGAAGTACCGATTTGATGAATGGAAAACTACTTTTAATAAAGATAGTCAAAGTACTCATAAACCTATTTCTCAATTTCAATTACCCAATGTTTTAGATATAACTAAAATTGACACTCAAGAAAACACATATAGAGTCGTGCTTTTTAGTAAAGAAAATCAAAATGTTTTAGTCGATTTTTCTGAATTTAATCTTCCTAGTGATACAAATTATACCATTAAAGATGTTGAGGAAATTAAAACTGTTTTAGCTTCAGGTAAATTAAGTGAATCTTCAAAAGTAGAATTTAAAATGAATGTGGAACGTGATGCTAATAAATCTTATAACAACTTTGGTGTTTATTACATTGAATTCAAGGAAAATGAAAAAACTGAAACTGAAAATTTATTTGAAAGATTTTTAAATTGGTTAGGAATTTAATCTTAATGATGTTCTAAATTCACAAAAAGCATATATTTACAACTAACTTCTAACAAAAACCAATGCTTTTTAATACCATAGATTTTGCCATTTTTATGCCAATAATCTTTCTGTTGTATTGGTTTGTTTTCAAAAGAAACATTAAAATTCAGAATATTTTCCTAGTATTGGCTAGTTATTTTTTTTATGCTTGTTGGGATTGGCGTTTTTTAGGACTCATTTTCTTAAGTTCTATAGTTGATTATTTCGTCGGACTTTACTTAGCCAAAACGGAACAGAAAAGTAAAAGAAAAGCTCTATTACTTTCAAGCCTTATTGTAAACCTAGGAATTCTTGGGTTCTTTAAATACTATAACTTTTTTATAGAGTCATTTCAAGAAGTATTTTCACTATTTGGAAGAAGTTTAGAATCAAGTACGTTACATATCTTGTTGCCAGTTGGTATTAGCTTTTACACGTTTCAAACTTTAAGTTACACCATTGATATTTATAGAAAGAGAATTGAGCCAACAAATAATGTGGTTTCATTTTTTGCTTTTGTAAGTTTCTTTCCTCAATTAGTTGCTGGGCCAATCGAACGAGCTTCAAACTTGTTACCACAATTTGAAAGAAAACGAGAATTTGATTATTCTAAAAGTATCGATGGTCTAAGATTAATTTTACTCGGACTTTTCAAAAAAATGGTCATAGCAGATAATTGTGCTCTAGCAGTAAATGAGATTTTTGCTTATTATCCAGAATATAGTGGAAGTACCTTATTCTTTGGTGCCTTCTTTTTTGCTTTTCAAATTTATGGCGACTTTTCTGGTTATTCAGATATTGCAATCGGTTCAGCTAGATTACTAGGATTCGATTTAATGCAAAATTTTAATTCACCTTATCTATCAAGAAACCTTGGGGAGTTTTGGAGACGTTGGCACATATCATTAAGCACGTGGTTTCGAGATTACGTTTATATTCCATTAGGTGGCAATAAAGGATCTCAAGCTAAATGGATAAGAAATATTTTTATTGTTTTTTTAGTTAGTGGTTTGTGGCATGGTGCAAATTGGACCTTTATTATTTGGGGCTTTATACATGCCTTATTTTTTATGCCTCTAATTTTAAAAAAAACAAATGCCAATTTTAAAGATGTTGCAGATGAAGGCAAGATTATACCAAGCTTAAAAACCATTTTTCAAATAGGAAGCACCTTTCTAATAGTTCTCTTAGCTTGGGTGTTTTTTAGAGCTGAAAATGTTACTCATGCGTTGCTTTACTTTGAAGGCATATTTTCAGCATCATTATTTTCTATTCCAACAGTTTCAAGAGGCTTAGTGTTGTTTTTATTTATCTATATGATTTTTGAATGGTTACAAAGAGATAAGAAACACTTGTTAGAAATAGATTTTATTAATTCGAAACCTTTACGAATAGCTATTTATTATTGTTTGGTGTTCATCATATTTTACTTTTCAGGAGACACGCAACCGTTTATATACTTTCAGTTTTAATGAAAAAACTACTATCTCATATCAGCTTATTTTTAATTCCAATATGTGTGGTTTGGATGTTAGCTGAAGTATTTTACAGAACGGTTCCAAATAATTACACTTATAAACATGAGCAAATTTCCAAAAATAAAGATATAGAAGTTCTTGTTTTAGGTGATTCTCATACTTTTTATGGCATCAATCCAGAACAGCTATCACTTAAAGCTTATAATCTTTCTAATGTAAGTCAGACAATTTATTTTGATAAACTTTTATTTGAAAAGCACGTCAATAATTTGCCGAATTTAAAATATCTTATCTTATCTGTTGAATACACAACATTAACTCAGGAAGATAATACACAAGAAGATATCTGGAGAAAATATTTTTATAAAGCACAAATGGATCTAGAGGTACCATTAATACAATGGTATAATCCAAAAAAATATAGTTTGGCTTTAACCAGAAAATTCAATAATACCTGGAAAACTTTTAAAGATTATAGAGAAAAAGGAACTTTAATAGGATGTGATGCAAATGGTTGGGGAAATACGTATTTAGCAACAGTTAATGCTATTGAAATGAAACGTTTGGCTCATGTAGTTGCAAAAAAACATGAAGATGGTTCAATGGATTTTAGTGTAAATTCTAATAGAGTTCAACAAATAATTGATTTGTGTAAATCGAAAAACATTGAAATACTTTTAGTAAATATGCCATCTGTACCAGAATATGTGTCTCTATTGAAATCAGAAAAATGGAAGAAAATAGATTCAATATGTAATCATTTAAAAACTATAAATACGAATGTAACTAGAATTGATTTATTAAATGATAAGCAGTTTACTTTAAAAGATTTTCAAGATGCCGATCATTTAAATGCAGAAGGAGCAAAAAAATGTAGCTTGACCTTAAATCAATATTTAGACTAGAATTAAAAATTGCTTATTATTGTTAGATACTTATGAAATATTATAAAGACTTTGTCGTTTTTTGGGCTATATTCTTTTTTGCAATAGCAATAATAGGACGTGTTTTTACCTATAAAAAAGAAATCTTCCCATTTTTTAGATGGTCTTTATATTCTAAAACCCCAAACAATCTGGTTTTTCCTTATGTTCTAGTAAATAAGGTTGGTGATTCTATATTGCCAATGCAAACAAATATTCTTGATTTGTATACCATTCACAATTTAGGATTAACAAATTTAAACTTAATGGTAAATAACTTTTACCATGATACAGTAGAATTCAATAAAAATAATACTTACCAAGGCGTTTTCTTAAAGGTGTTACCTAAAAATAGCGAGTTTACATTGTATATAAAGAAAATAGATTTAAGTAAAGAAGATTATAAAAGCACAGAAAAGCATCTTCAAGTTTTGACCGTTAAAAACAATAAAATTATCCCTTTTGAAAGAAACAACTAAATCCCATTTTTTTTGGAAGTATGCCAATGGATCATTGCCAATGTTTAGCAAGTCTAATGAGGAACTTTACAATGAGATAATGACCATTGTTAAGTTTTCGTATTTGTTCTTTTTATTTGCATTATTTGTTCAATTATTCGCTGATAAGTATGATGCTAATAGTTATATGATTGATCCTTTGTGGCCTATGAAGCCATTTAGTAGCATACCTGCTGGATATTTAGTGTTATTTTTTCAATTAAACTTATTTGTATCATTTCTGTTCTTATGCTTTAAAACCAATCATAAGTTTTTAAAAGTGTATGTCTTTATTATTTACTTTTTATATATGGCTTTTAATAATTCGTTTGGGAAAATAAATCATGGTCAGTATTTAGCTTTAATGATCCTTTTTTGTTTTATGTTTATTCCAACAAAAAGTAAGAAAGACTATCAAAAAAAAACAATTTTTACTTTTGCTACAGCACAGTTTTTTTTATTGATGGCTTATAGTTTAACAGGAGCATGGAAATTACTTTGGGGAATTATAGAATTCTTTACAAAAGAGGTTAGTTTGTTCTCTCCATTGTCTTTTAGAAATGTAATAATTACACAATATCAATTTGTTGAACCTACCATAATTGGAGCTTGGTTTTTAGAACATTATTATATTGGTTGGGTAATGTATTTAGCTGTAGTTTATATTGAAATATGTTCTGTTTTTATATTTTTCAAACCAAACCTACACAAAATCTGGGGAGTTTTATTATTAAGCCTACATCTAGGAATTCATTTTGTTTTACAAGTAAATATGTTTAGTGCACCACTTTATATTGGCCTACTTTTAATAATGTCTCCTTTCTATTTTAAAACAGATGTAAAAACAACACTTTTAAGCCTGCCTGTAGTATTCGAGACAAGAAGATTATTTCAAAAAATCAAATAGTAATTATTAGGTTTTAGTCTTACGTTGTACCACTTCGAAAACCTGATTTTCATCACATTTAAGAGTTTTGCTAGGATACTTTAAAAGTAAGGCATAATCGTGAGTTGCCATTAGAATAGTGTTTCCGTTTTTATTAATGTCTTGTAGTACTTCCATAACTTCTATACTAGTTTGTGGATCTAAATTCCCAGTAGGTTCATCAGCAAGTATCAATTCTGGATTGTTTAACAAAGCTCTTGCAATAGCAACACGTTGTTGTTCTCCACCAGATAATTCATGAGGAAATTTAAAGCCTTTGGTTTTCATACCTACTTTATTTAAAACTTCTTCGACACGTGTATTCATTTCGGTTTTATTTTTCCATCCAGTAGCTTTTAAAACAAATAATAGATTGTCGTTTATAGTTCTATCATTAAGGAGTTTAAAATCTTGAAAAACAACACCTAATTTTCGTCTTAAAAATGGAATGTCTTTTTCTTTTAGTGTTCTTAAATTAAAATCAACAATACTGCCTTCACCTAGAGTTAATGGTAAATCGCCATAAAGTGTTTTCATAAAACTACTTTTTCCAGTACCAGTTTTTCCAATTAAATAAACAAATTCGCCTTTGTTTATTTCAACATTAACATCAGAAAGAACAAGGTTTTCTCCTTGGTATATAGAGACATCTTTAAGGTAAAGTACGTTTTGCATAGTTGTTTTTTAAGGTCATTACATTTACAAGCACAAAGTAAACAATTAATGGGAAAAAGGGAAAAGAAAATCTAGAATTTGAACTATCAAATACAACTAGTGCTTGAGCTAATGAACCCGAAAGTACAATAGCAACAATTAAAAGGTCTAAATCGTAGACAGAACATTTAGATTTAAAAAATTGAAAGAGTTTTTTAAATGAAAAAATCACGAATAATAGATTGATTAAAATTAAGAGATAGCTTTGTATGTAATTCCAAATTCCTACGAAAACTGTTTTTATATACTTATTTTGAAATTTCTCTGCATTCCATAAAATTGAAGAGGTGAACCAAAAATTATTCCAAGAAACAAACACTTGTTTTGCATATAAGTCTGGATGGGATTTTATTAAGTTTTTAGATATTCTTCCAAGTTCTTCCATTAACTCGTGTCTTGTTAAGCCTGTTTTTTCTATAAGTTCCTCAAGTGCATACCAAGCCGTCATTGGATACTCTGTTCTTGGCAAATTTTGCTCAACATAAATTCTGTGTTTTACAAAAATATCTCTAATCAATTTGTCTTCCTCTGGAGCTTTTTCAAAAAAAGGTGTAACAACTTGTGCTAAATTAATCCCTAAATAATAGGAGCTTGTAAACTGCCCTATATTTTTTTCGTTTAAAGAGCACCAACTATAAAAACAGAGAAGAGGTAATAATAAAATTGCAAGAATTCGTGGAATGATTTTTTTTATTTCGAAGTTGAAGTTTCTCGCCAAATAGAAAATTGAAAATCCTATGGGAACATAAATAAACATAGGTCTTATGAAATATAAATAACTTAAAATTATAGATAATATAAAGTAATGCTTAATTGAAGTATTTGGTTTTAAAATGTCAAACTTTTGAATGTACCAAAACGATAAGAATAGAAAAAATAGAGTTAATGTTTCGGTTAAAATGGCAAGTTCGTAAAAAACAACATGCAAAAAAGACGTAGTTATAATGGCTATCCAAAATGCAAAATTAATTTTACCGGTTTTAGTTTTGCAAAAATCAAAAACCAAGTAAACATTTAACAGTCCAATAATTGTTTGTATTAAAACAGTTAATTTTAAATTACCTCCAAGTAAAGCAATTAAAAAAGGAAGTCCAGGTGTCCTTTCTCCAGTGTAATTTTCTAAACTAAAATTTTGAAGGTATAATGCAAGACTAGTGTAATCTTCAGTGTCTGGAAAAATAGTAACACTATTATAAAAAATAAACAAGAACAATCTTAGGAGAATACTATAAATTAGTGCTAATGCAAAAGGGTGTTTGTTAATGGTATTTGTTAGATTATATAACATCCTATTTGCCATAATAAATGTATATTTTTAACAAATCAAATGGAACATTTATTAAGTCCCAAAAAGTAATTTTAGAGTTTCCCTTTTCATGCCACTTTTTTAAAGGGATTTCAAGAATAGCTTCATTACAGAAATCGATTCCTTTTAATTGGCTAGTTCTTAATAGTAGTTCAATGTCAAACAACCATTTACTTTTAAAAGGGTTTTTAAAAATATTTTTTGCTAAATCCATTTCAATTAATTTGGCTCCACATTGTGTATCGTAAATGGGCGTTTTTAATATAAATGTATGCACTATGGTAGCTAAAATTCTTCCAGAGACATGCCTTAATTGGCTTCTTTCAATAGATGTATTTAGTTTTTTTATTCGGGAACCAATTATAAATTTAGAATTACTAGAAGTAAAACTTGTTAAACGCAACATTTCAACTAAGGAGGTTGATAAGTCGGCATCTAAATAACCAATATAGGCGTATTTTTCTGTATCTATGTTTAAAACAGCATGTCTAATAGCTTCAGCTTTTCCTAGATTTTTATCAAGATTAAATATAGAAACATTTAAATATTTAGTTTGCAAATTATTTAATAAGGTAATTGTATTGTCTGAACTTCCATCGTTTACAAAGCACAAGTCAATTTCTTGATGAGACTTTAAAAACATTTCAAAATCTTCAGTCTGAAATCTAAACTCTTCATTATAACAAGGAATAATTATACAGGTTTTTTGCATACTAAAATATATAACCTTCTATAGAGGTCTGTAAAAGTAACAAGTTAAGTTATAATAATAATGATTTATTTTTCAATTTATAAAATTTGAACTAAAACTTAAAAAAAGAATAATTTTTAAAAAGAAAAATCAATATTAACAACTGTGTTTATAATTATAACACAATTCTAACGTTATAAAATACATATTGATTTATCTTTGATTTAAAATGAAATTAAGAGTTTATGACAGTAAATAAAATTATAATTTTCCTTGTTGCATTTAGTATTAATTTAAGTGTTTTTAGTCAACAATCAGAATCTTATACCAATGAGATGGTGGACTATCAAAAGGCACTATCATTATATGAAAACGATCAATATTTAGCAGCTCAATCATTATTTACTCAATTTCAAAAAACAGCAAAAACTGATGCTTTAAAATCAGATTGTGCTTTTTACATTGCTAATTGTGCAGTGCGTTTAAATCAGCAAAATGCCGATCAATTAATGGAAGATTTTGTTGAAAATTATCCTACAAGTACCAAGCGTAACACAGCTTATGTGGATGTGGCAGATTATTATTTTACGAATGGAAAATATGCTTATGCAAAAAAGTGGTACGATAAAGTTGATGAAAACTCCTTAGCTAGAAACGAACAAGAAAAATATAATTTCAATAACGGTTATGTAGCATTTGTAACTAAAAATCAAGCAGACGCTAAAAAGTATTTATCTCGTGTAGAAGACTCACAGAAATATGGATCTCAAGCTAAATATTATATTGGTTTTATGGCCTATGAAGGTGATGATTACGATCAAGCAAATAGCTATTTCGATCAGGTTAGTGGTGAAGAGAAATACAAGGAAAAACTGTCTTATTATCAAGCAGATTTAAATTTCAAATTAGGAAAATTTGAAGAAGCTATTAAGCTAGCAAAAAAGCAATTGCCAAAAAGTGACAGAAAGGAAGTTTCTGAACTTAATAAAATAATAGGTGAGAGTTATTTTAACCTAGAAAAATACAACGAAGCTATTCCATATTTAACCGAATATAATGGCAGACAAGGAAAATGGAACAATACAGATTATTATCAATTGGGATATGCTTACTATAAACAAGGAGATTTTGAAAATGCCATTTCAGAGTTTAATAAAATTATTAGTGGGAATAATGCAGTTGCTCAAAATGCCTATTATCATTTAGGAGAAAGCTATGTTGAGTTAGATAAAAAACAAGAAGCATTAAATGCTTTTCGTAACGCATCCCAAATGGATTATAACTTAAAAATTCAAGAAGATGCTTGGTTAAATTATGCCAAGATTAGTTATGAAATAGGGAATCCATATCAGTCGGTTCCTCAAGTGCTAACAAATTATTTAGAAACTTACCCAAACTCAGCCTATAAAGAAGAAATTGAAACGCTGTTAATAGACTCTTATATAACGTCTAAAAATTATCAAGAAGCCTTAAAGCTTTTAAAAGGAAAAAATAGTTTCGAGAATAAAATAGCCTATCAAAAAGTAGCTTTTTATAGAGGGATTGAACTTTATAACGAAGCAAATTATCAAGACGCATTAGAGATGTTTTCAAATGCAATAAAAGAACCACGAGATTCTAAATTTACAGCTAGAGCAACATTTTGGAAAGCAGAAACAAACTATAGTTTAACAAATTATGATGATGCTTTAATAGAGTTTAAACAGTTTAAGCAGGAAACTATTGCTTCAGAGACTCCTGAAATTAAAAACATAGATTATAATTTAGCCTATACTTATTTTAAGCTTAAAAATTACAACCAAGCCACTCAAAACTTTAATCAGTTTGTAAAAAATAATAAAGAAGACGACGTTAGATTGAATGATGCGTATTTAAGACTTGGTGACGCTTGTTTTGTATCAAGTAATTATGGTGAAGCAATTAATGCTTATAACGAAGCCATTAAAATAAACAAAGTGAATTCAGATTACGCTTTTTTTCAAAAGTCTATAAGTTATGGATATGAAGGAAATGCTTCAAAAAAAATATCAGAATTGGAATCATTTCTTCAGGCTTATCCTAAATCAACACTTCGTGATGATGCCATGTACGAGCTAGGAAATTCTTATGTAAAAGCAGGAAAAGATGTCGAGGCATTACAAATGTACGACAGATTACATACAGAATACAGAATGAGTACGTTTGTACCTAAAGCCATGTTACGTCAAGGTTTGGTTCATTATAATAAAAGTAATAATGTGCAAGCATTAACAAAATTTAAAAGTGTGGCTAAAGAGTTTCCTGGAACTCCAGAAGCCAATCAGGCAGTTGCAACAGCCAGATTAATTTATATTGATTTAGGACGTGTAAACGACTATGCTGCTTGGGTTAGAACGTTAGATTATGTTGAAATTACAGATACCGATTTAGATAATGCTACCTACGAATCTGCTGAAAAGAAATATTTAGATAACAAAGAAAATGATGCTATAAAGCAATTTAACAGCTATTTAAATCAGTTCCCAAAAGGGCTTCATGCGTTGCAAGCACATTTTTATTTAGCACAATTGTATTATAAAAAAGATTTAAAAGAAAATGCCGTGCCACATTATCAATATGTATCTAATGCTTCAGCTAACGAATTTACCGAAGAATCGCTTTTAAAAGGCTCTCAGATTTATTTAGAAAGCAAAAGCTGGGCAGAGGCTATTCCTATGTTAAAACGCTTAGAAGTTGAAGCTAGCTTTCCTCAAAACGTCATTTTTGCGCAATCAAATTTAATGAAAGCTAATTATCAGTTAAAAAAATACAACGAGGCTGTTTCTTATGCTGAAAAAGTATTAAGTAATAGTGTTCTAGATAATAAAATAAAGAGTGATGCACATTTAATTATTGCTCGTTCTGCTATTAAAACTGGAGATGAAACTCTTGCAAAATCAGCATTTTCAGAAGTAGAAAAAACAGCGACAGGTGAAGCTGCAGCAGAAGCCTTGTATTACAATGCTTATTTTAAGAATAAAGAAAATGCTTTCGAAGAATCGAATGCCACAGTACAACGTTTGGCAAAAGATTATTCAACCTATAAATACTTTAGTGCTAAAGGCTTGATTCTTATGGCTAAAAATTATTATCAATTAGACGAAGCTTTTCAAGCGACATATATTTTAGAAAGTGTTATTGAAAATTTTAAAGAGTTTGAAGATGTTGTAACAGAAGCCGAAGAAGAATTAAGTAAAATAAAAACAGAACAAGCCAAAACAAATTCATCTGTTTTGCCAGAAGAAGATTAAGAGAGTTTGCAGTTTCAGTATCAAGATGAGAGTAGCTGTCAACAAAAACAAAGCAGAAGTGAAGCATCAATATAATATTCATCAATCGTAAATCAAAATCATAAAAAAACAAATCTATATGCGAAAGCACATTCATAAAATATCAATCCTACTAATAACATTATGTGTCACAGTTTCTTGGTCTCAAGAACGAGAAAACGATACCATAAAAACGGATGTTATTCAAGTTGTTAAACCTTATACACCAACAATCTCAGATGCGTTTAAAGTAAAGGAAACACCTACTATTGATGATGATGAAACTGGAACAAAAAAAGATGTTGAATACAATATTATTTCTTTTCCAGTAGAGTCTACATTTACGCCATCTAAAGGGAAAGCAGCAGTAGTAGATAAGGAAAAGCCAGCAAAATTATATGATAATTATGCATCCTTAGGTTTTGGAAGTTATACCTCCATTTTAGGTGATGTATATTTAAATCATGCGTTAAGTAAAACAGATCATGTTGGAGGTTCTTTTAGACATCATTCTTCTCAAGGAGGAATTGATAATGTCCTTTTAGACGACTATTTTTATGATTCTAAATTGCATGTAAATTATTCTCGAAAATTACGCGATTTATCTTGGAATATTGAAGGTGGATTTAAGCATCAAGTTTTTAATTGGTATGGATTGCCTCAACCTTATTACGATGCTTCTTCTCCTGAAAGTAGTATGAGTGTGAACCATACTTTTTATGGAGGAAATATAGGTGGAGATATTGCTTTTAAAGATACGTATATGAAATCTGCATCTGTAAATTTTAGACATTTTGGAGACGATCAAGGTTCGGGTGAAAATAGATTTAAAGCGAAAGGCTCTGCTGATATTCCTATTGCAGATATTGAGATTTCTACAGATGTGATGTTCGATTACATAGGTGGATCGTTCGACAGATATTACGAACTAAATGCTGAAAATAAATATGGAAACTTTAATATTGGTTTAGCTCCATCGTACAGAATCATTCAAGACGATTTAACCTTAGATTTAGGAGTCTCTTTATTTTATTTAAACGATTTTGAAGCAGGAGACAACAGCTTCTTTGTTTATCCAAATATTGCAGCGTCTTATAGAGTAGTCGATGAGGTTTTAATTGCTTATGGTGGGATTAAAGGTGGTTTAATTCAAAATAGCTATGAGAATTTTGCTGAAGAAAACACCTTTGTATCACCAACCTTATTGATAACTCCAACAGATCAACAGTACCATGCTTATGTAGGACTAAAAGGGAAAGTTTCAAATGGCGTTAGTTATAATATTAAAGGAGCTTATTTTGCTGAAACTAACAAACCTTTATTTAGACACAATGAAATCCAGTTTATTAGTCCAGATGAAAGCTATCAATTTGGGAATTCCTTTTCTGTAGTGTATGATGATGTATCAACCTTTAATTTAGGTGGAGACATTAGTGTAGATCTCAACCGAAATTTCACCTTAGGATTGAGAGCAGATTTCTTTGCTTACAGTACAGATAACGAAAGCGACCCTTGGAATTTACCAAGTATTACAAGCTCATTATTTATGGATTATCAAATAGACGAACATTGGTATGCAGGAGCTAGTTTATTTTATGTTGGAGAACGTAAAGACCAAGTCTATATTACCACATTCCCAGTAGTATCTTTTGGTTCAACAACCTTAGATGGATATTTCGATGCGAATGCACATGTTGGTTATCATATAAACGATCGATTTTCAGTGTTTGCAAAGGCGAATAATATTGCCAACCAAAATTACCAACGTTGGTTAAACTATCCAGTTCAAAGCATTCAAATTTTAGCTGGAGCTACTTATAAATTTGATTTTTAAAATGAATGTCAAATGTCATTCAGAACGAAGTGAAGAATCTCAATGAACAATTCTAAATCATAAATAAAAGCGTTCTAATTAGAACGCTTTTATTATTTTTACTCTATCGTTAGTTCGAGTGTCCTGATTTCAAATCAGGATGTATCGAGAACAAATACCTACCATCATGAAAAAACTCTTATCCATTTTCATTATAATAATCATTTTTTCTTGTCAGAAAGAAAAATTACAAGTTGATTCCATAATCATTAATGCCAATATTTATACAGTAAATACAAACTTCGATAAAGCTGAAGCATTTGCTATTAAAGATGGGAAATTTATAGAA
>Ga0209345_10000259_pt1 | contig 70335 bp, 65 predicted proteins | sample Cruoilmetagenom7_FD_187294 | JGI IMG/M metagenome (GOLD analysis project Ga0209345, IMG submission 187294) | Oil polluted marine microbial communities from Coal Oil Point, Santa Barbara, California, USA - Sample 7 (SPAdes) (version 2) | ecosystem: Environmental > Aquatic > Marine > Oil seeps ... | reverse complement strand
GCCGGCCCGCATGGGCGCACGGCCCTCGGGCAGCAATCCGACGCGACGCCGGCTTGCGCCATTGCGGAACTCGGCCAGAATACGGCGCGCGCCCGGAAAGCCGCCCTCGCGGGCGCCCCCGGTGCGTCGCACCTTTTGCACGGCCCATTCCAACGCGGCCTCGACCGGGCTGGTGCTGGTGTCGATGTCATTGCCATACAGGCACAACCCGGCCTCCAGCCGCAGGCTGTCGCGCGCGCCCAGGCCGATCGGGGCGACCTCGTCCATCGCCAACAGCGCCTTGGCAAAGGCCTCGGCTTGGGCGGCCTCGACCGACACCTCGTAACCATCTTCACCGGTGTAGCCCGAGCGCGACACCCACAGCTCGCCAAAATCTGACGCGACCACGGCCACGTCCATGAAGATCATGTCGGCCACGTCCGGCGCGATGCGGGCCAGTGCGGTTTCGGCGTCCGGGCCTTGCAGCGCCAGCAGCGCGCGATCCTCGATCACCTCGATCTCGCAATCGGTCAGGTTGGCGCGCATATGGGCGATGTCGGCGTCCTTGCAGGCGGCGTTTACCACCAGAAACAGATGGTCGCCGCGGTTGGCAACCATCAGGTCATCCAGAATGCCGCCATCTTCATTGGTGAACAGCGCGTAACGCTGCCGCCCCTCGGCCAGCGCCTTGATCGACACGGGCACCAGACGCTCCAGCGCCCCGGCCGCATCCGCCCCGCGCAGGATCACCTGGCCCATGTGGCTGACGTCAAACAACCCGGCCGCCTCGCGGCAATGCAGGTGTTCCTTCATCACGCCCATCGGGTATTGCACGGGCATTTCATAGCCCGCGAATGGCACCATCTTGGCGCCCAAAGCGACGTGCAAATCATACAGCTCGGTGCGATAGAGCTCACCCATGCCATTCCTCCCAAATTCTCGCCGGAATGCATGCGCCCGGCATCGAACAGGCGCGTCTGCGCCCAGCGATGCCCCCTCTGTCCTTACGCCTGAGATCGTTATCCCTTCGGCGGGTGCATCCGCACCACTCTCCAGAGTCCTCTTCACCGCATCGGTCCTTGGGGCCTGAGAGTTTACCGGGGCGGTTGCTCCTTCGGCACCGAACGGGTTCGGATTCTCCCGATGCGATGGCGCATTCGTAGCGTGGCCCCCACGTCAAGGCAAGCACTTGTATTCCGTCGCATGCCGGGCCAATGTCTAACCCCATGAAAGACCCTTTCTTTTTCGGTTATGGTTCGCTGGTGAACCGGCGCACGCATGATTACACCCAGGCAACCACGGCCTCGGTGACGGGATGGCGGCGGGCCTGGCGGCACACGCCCCTGCGCGATGTCAGCTTTCTGACCGTGGTGCCCGCAACGGATGACTATATCGACGGGCTGATCGCCGCCGTGCCGGGCGCGGATTGGGCTGCTTTGGACGCGCGCGAACGGGCCTATGGGCGCCACGATGCGTCGCCGCATGTGACCCATGATATCGACCGGCAGTTGGACATCGCGATCTATGCCATTCCCGACGGGTTTCACCGCGCGCCCGGCCCGGACAACCCGGTGCTGCTGTCCTATCTTGATACGGTGGTGCAGGGGTTTTTACGCGAATTCGGCCCCGAAGGCGCGGCGCATTTCTTTGACACGACCGAGGGCTGGCAGGCACCCATTCTGGATGACCGCGCAGCCCCGATCTATCCCCGATCCCAGCTGCTGAGCGCCGAGGACCGCGATGTCGTCGATGACGCTTTGTCCCGTTTAGCGACGGTTGTGAGACAGCTGGATTAGACGGGTCTGGCGCGCATAGGCGGGCGCCTTTGCCGGGGTCTCTTTTGATCGCATGACGCGCAGCACCAGCACCACGGCGATCACCGCAAACACCAGCCCGCCGAACGCCTGGCCGAACAACACGCCCGCGCCTTGATACCAGCCCGCGCCCAGGATCACGAAGGGGATCGTGCCCAGCGTGTGGCGGCCCCAGTTGATCCAGGTCGAATAATACGGATGACCCAGGTTGTTGAAGACTGCGTTGGACACGAACAATACGCCGTTAAAGACCCACGCCAAGGCCAATGGCCCGCAGAACAGGAACATCAGATCGCGTGTTTGGCCGGTGGCACTGAACAGGTCGGCGATGGGCGCGCGCAACAGGTACAATAGGGTGGTGACGACCAGCACGACGATCAGGGTGAAGACCAACCCGTCAGCATAGGCTCTGCGCACCCGGCCATATTGGCCTGCGCCGAAGTTCTGGCCGATCACCGGCCCGATGGCGCCCGACAGTGCGAAAATCACGCCAAAGGATACCGGCACCAGGCGGGAAATGATCGCCATGCCGGCCACCGCCTCGGCGCCGAATTGCGCCATGGATCTGGTCACATAGGCCTGACCGATGGGGGTTGCGAACTGGGTCATGATCGCGGGCAGGGCAATGGCCATGATGGCGGGGAAATCGACGCGGAATTCTGCCGCCGTCGGGCGTTCCAAACCGCCGTGCCAGCGAAAGATCGGGTACAGCGCGACCGCCCCGATGGTCACCCGCGCCGCAACGCTGGCAATCGCCGCGCCGACCAGGTCCAGATCAAAGCCAAAGATCAGGATCGGGTCCAGCACCGCGTTCACAACGCCACCCAAAATGGTCGCAATCATGGCACGGCGCGCATCGCCATGGGCGCGCAGGATCGCCCCGCCGACCATGCCGATGATCAACAGCGGCAGGGACGGGATGATGATCTGCAAATACAGAACTGCCATGTCCAGCGTTTCGCCGCTTGCCCCGACCAGCATCGCCAGAGGGCGCACATTAAACCACACGGCTGCGGCGAAAATCGCCCCGAAGATGACGCCATAAAACAGCGATGTTGCGGCCCGGCGGCTGGCGGTGTGACTGTCGCCTTCGCCCAGGGCCCGTGCCACCAAGGCCCCCGCCGCAATCGCCACGCCAATGCCGAAAGAGGACGTGAAGAACAGGATTGCACCGGCATATCCGACTGCCGCCGCCAGTTCCTCTTTGCCCAGCATTGAGATGAAGATCATGTCGACCAGATCGACGACAAAGATTGCCATCAAACCGATGGAGGCGGTCAGCGCCATCACCGTGATGTGACGCATCAGGTTGCCCTGAAGAAAAGCTGCGGGTTCATTTGCCATCCGGCGATCCTGCGTCCTGGAGGTGCAAAAGAAAAGCCCCCAGTTCGCGCAGCAGCGCACCGGGGGCTTTGCAAAATCTCACATAGGGGATCGCGAAATCGGGGCTTACCCCTTGGCGCGAATGACCTGTAACAGCGGCATCAATGCCGACATGTCCGGGCCGCGTTCGCGCCCCGTGACCGCCTTGCGCAGCGGCATGAACAGGCCCTTGCCTTTGCGCCCTGTCGCCTCTTTCACCACAGACGTCCACTGACCCCAGCTGTCGGCGGTATAGGGCGCGTCGGGCAGCAGCATCATGGCCTGAGCGATGAATTCGCGGTCCTCGTCATCGACCAGTGGGTCGGCGCCGTTGACGCACAGATCCCACCAAGGGGCCAGATCCTTCAGCGTGGTGATGTTTTCCTTGGCGACGGACCAGAACAGCTGGGCCTGATCGGCAGGCACGCCCAGTTCGGCCAGCGTATCCGCGACAGCCGACTGCGGCAGGCCCGACAAATAGCGCGCGGTCAGCGGATACAGGTCCTGTTCGTCAAACTTGGTCGGGGCCGAACCGAACGTGCCAATGTCAAAGCCGTCGACGATCTCGTCCAGCGTGTTGCGCACCTCGACCGGCTGGTTCGATCCCAGCCGCGCCATCAGGCTGAGCAGCGCCATGGGCTGCACGCCCGCTTCGCGCAGATCGCGCAGCGCAAGCGTGCCCAGGCGTTTGGACAGCGCTTCGCCCTGCGGGCCGGTCAACAGCGAATGGTGGGCAAATTCGGGCACGGTGCCGCCCAGTGCTTTGATGATCTGGATCTGCGTCGCGGTGTTGGTCACGTGGTCGGATCCACGCACCACATGCGTCACGCCGAAATCAACGTCATCACAGACCGAGGCCAGCGTATACAGGAACTGGCCGTCGCCGCGGATCAGAACCGGGTCGGACACGGACGCCGCATCAATCGACAGATCGCCCAGAATGCCATCACGCCATTCGATGCGTTCCTGATCCAGCTTGAAGCGCCAGTGGCCATTGCCCCGTTCCGCGCGCAACGCCGCCTTCTCGTCTTCGGACAGGTCTAAAGCGGCGCGGTCATAAACCGGCGGCTTGCCCATGTTCAGCTGTTTCTTGCGCTTCAGGTCCAGCTCGGTCGGGGTTTCGAAACACTCGTAAAACCGGCCCATGTCACGCAGCTGTTGTGCCGCCTCTTCATAGCGGCCAATCCGGTCGGACTGCTTTTCCACCCGGTCCCAGGTCAGCCCCAGCCATTCCAGGTCTTGCTGGATCGCATCGGCATATTCCTGTTTCGACCGTTCAGGGTCGGTGTCATCCAGACGCAGAATGAACTGGCCGCCGGATTTGCGGGCGATCAGGTAATTCATCAGCGCGGTGCGCAGGTTGCCCACATGGATATATCCGGTGGGCGAGGGCGCGAAACGGGTGGTTGTCATGGCGGTTCTCCTTGGCCGGATGCTCTTTCACATCGGCGCGCATATGTCCATATTGCGCGAAACACGGATGGGGTTTCACAGATGTTTTGGCTGATTCTAAGCGCGCATGTCCTGGGGGCCACTGTCTGGACAGGCGGGCACCTGGTGTTGGCGACCACGGTTCTGCCCCGCGCGCTTGCGGCGCGTGACCCCGGCATTCTGCTGCGGTTCGAACAGGGCTATGAACGCATTGGCATACCTGCGCTGGTCGTGCAGGTGCTCAGCGGGCTGTGGTTGGCGACCGGGGCGGCGGATCCGCGCCGCTGGTTGACATTCGAAGACCCGGTGACGGCGGCCGTCGGCGTGAAACTGTGCCTGTTGGCCGTGACGGCGGGCTTTGCCCTGAACGCCCGGTTCCGGGTGATCCCGACACTGTCGGCGGACACCCTGACGCTGATGGCCTGGCACATCCGTGCGGTCACGCTGTTGTCGGTCGCCTTTGTGCTGGCGGGCGTGTTCATCCGCACCGGGGGCTGGTGATGCCAACGCGGATCGCCCCCACAGCCGATGACATCCATGCCCTGGCCATCGCCACGGTCAACGCCCTGCCTCAGCCAATGCGCGATCCGGCCCGCGCGGTTGTGATCCGGGTCGAAGATCTGGCCCCCGATATCATTCTGGACCAGATGCAGATCGACGACCCTTTCGCGCTGACCGGCCTGTACGAGGGCATTCCCCTGACCGAAAAATCCAACATGGATCAGCCGATGCAGCCTGACGCGGTCTGGCTGTTTCGCCGCGCCATTCTGGACGAATGGGGCGCGCGCGGAAACGTCACTCTGGCCGAACTGGTCGCTCATGTCACGGTGCATGAATTCGCCCACCATTTCGGCTGGTCCGACGATGATATTGCGGCGGTCAATCGCTGGTGGGACTAGGCGCGAGAGTTGCAATCGCACAGGGTTCGCGCTACCTCCGCGCAAACGCCAAAGGGCCAGACGCATGATTATCAGCAATTCCCGCAACTATATCCTGGTAAAGACCCGCAAGGTTGGTGGCACGTCGGTTGAACTGAAACTGTGCGACCACCTCGAAGATGGCGACATCTCGACCTACCTGAAGGAACACACCGGCAAGACGAATTTCGACCGCCATGTGACGGAACTGTCGACCCTGCGCAAACCGGCCTGGGGCAAGCGGCCTGTGCGCCTGTCCGAACACTGCCCGCTGACACGTGCCTATCGCGCGTTCGGGCGGGACGTTCAGAACCACCTTATCGTGTCGATTGACCGCAATCCCTGGGACCTGGCGGTGTCGCATTATTTCTGGAAAACGCGCCGGTTTTATGACGCCAAGGCGCTGCCGGTCGAAGAACAACGCGCCAGGTTCAAGAAATACGCCTTTACCTATTTCCCGCGCAGCTGGAAGCGCAATATCTGGGGCTGGTACAAGCACCGCGAGCTGTCGCATCGCGACCTTTACATGATCGACGGCGTGTCGATGGTTGACCATCACCTGCGCTATGAATGTCTTGAAGAAGACGTGAATGCGCTGGGCGACCTGATCGGTCTGCCGGGCCTGTCGCTGAAGGGTGTGAACGCCAAAACCGTGACGCGGCCCAAGGCCAGCCGGTCTTATCAGGACATGTATGACGACCAGACGCGCGACCTTGTTGCCAAGGTGGCCGCCTGGGAAATTGACGCATACGGTTATGATTTCGAAGGGAAAAATACGCCCACCTTCACCCCGGACCCACGCCGTCATGACGTGAAAGAGGCGTATTTCAAACGCCACGGGGTGTAAGCGATGGACACGGCCGTCATCACCTCAGTACGCAATGACGATTTCTTTTTGCAACGCTGGATCGAATATTACGGCGCGAATTTCGGCCACAAGAACCTGTATGTGATCCTGGACGGGCAGGACCAGCCAACGCCGGATGACACGCCTGAGGTCAACACCCTGACCATCCCACGTAAACCGTTGGAGCGCGTGCCTGCCATGCGCCGTCGCGCCCGTTTGGTCAGCGACATCGCGCGTGGTTTGTTCCGGTTTTATGACTGCGTGATTGCCACGGATGTGGATGAATTCATCATCCCCGACCCGAACGCCTTTCCCGACCTGAAAAGCTTTCTTGAGGCGAACCAGAATACCACCCGGTCGATTTCTGGTCTTGGGCTGGATGTGGGCCAACATATCGGGTTGGAGCCGGAACTGGACCCGGCGCAAAAGATGCTGGACCAACGTCGGTTCGCCCATCTGTCCAGCCGCTACACCAAGCCCTCGATCAGCTTCAAGCCCTGCACTTGGGGGTCGGGGTTTCACCGCATCAAGGGTCAGAATTTCCACATCTCGGACCAGCTGTACGATTTTCATTTCGGCATGGTCGACTATGCGCGATCCACCGGCAAGACCGCCGACAAGGACCGTTTGGCGACGGGCTGGGGCGGACATCTGGAGCGGCGCGAGGCGCTGTTCAAGATCATCGCCGAAAGCACTCCGGTGCCCGGCGACGAATATTTCGCCACCGCCCGCAAGCTGCAAACCTGGCGCCGTCCGCTGTATGCCTGGAACAAACCCGGCATGATCAAGGGCGATCCGGTGGTGGAAATCCCGGATCGGTTTCGCGGCATCATCTGATGCGCATTGGACCCTGTTTCGGCCCCCCCGTGCGGCCGCGCAGACCCCGCCCGGCCGCCTGGGCGATTACGGGTAACTGACCACCTCGATCTCGATCCCATCGCCATCATTGAAATAGAACCGCCGCCCGGGTTCATAATCACCGTGATTGTGGGGCGTGAACCCCATGGCGATCACCCGCGCTTCGGTGGTGGCCAGATCATCGACCACAACGCCGATATGGTTCAGCCCGCCGACGGTTCCGTAGGTGTCCGTGGGCCGGACATCGCCCCCCATCGAATAGACTGCGACATAGCTGTCCTTCGTGCCGACATGCAGGGTGGTGCCGCCGTTCTTGGCGGCCCCCTGCCAACGGACATGCCAGTCAAACAGGTCACATAACATGGCGGCGGACCGCTGTGGATTACTGACCGTGATATTCACGTGCTCAAGAAAAGACATCATGTTCTCCGATTTGATTCCATCTGATATTCATGGTGTAATTGCTGAAGTAAACTTTAGATCAAGAGGTTTCTGACATGGCCGACAAAGGCATGATTTCGATTGGTCAGATGGCCGCGCGCACTGGGCTGGCCGTCTCTGCGATCCGGTATTACGAGGCCGAGGGGCTGGTGTGCCCAATCCGTACCGCCGGGGGGCAGCGACAGTTTCGCCGCGCCGATATTCGCCGCCTGTCCTTTGTGCGCATCAGTCAGCAGCTGGGATTTTCCATCGCCGACATCCGCGACCAGATGATACGCCTGCCCGAAGGGCGCACGCCGACGCGCGCGGATTGGACCCGCCTGGCGCGGGGATTTCGCAAGGACCTTGAGGCGCGCATTGCCAGTCTGGAGCGTCTGCGCGACAATCTGGACGGCTGCATTGGCTGTGGCTGTCTGAGCCTGAAACGCTGTGCGCTGTATAATCCGCATGACAGCGCCCGCCAAAACGGTCCGGGGCCGCGATACCTGATGGGTGATTTTTCGGAAAGCACAGCTTGATTCAGCTTTGCGTTGCATTATGGTCTTGGCAAAGGAAGACTATATGCCAGCAGAATACAGAATTCTTCAACAACACAACCTTGTCCATATCACATTTTCCGGTGTGATGACCCGGGGGGATGTGTTGCGTATGCGCTCAGCCCTTGTCACGGACAAAGCCTATCGCGCCGGGTTGGTCGAATTCGTCGATACGCGGCCGGCGGATGAGTTTGAAATCACCTATAACGGGATGATGAATATCATCCGACATTACCAGGAATTGTTCGGTGCCTATGGGTTTCCAGCCTGTATGATCATCGTTGCGCCCGGAGATCTGGGCTTTGGCATGGCGCGGATGTTTGAAATCATGTCCTCTGAGGACATGCGGTTTCGCCCGCTGTTGACCCAGAACGACGAGGAGCTTCGCCTGGAATTGGACCGTGCCGGGATCTCGGCGGCGGGGCGGGTTGCGCTGGGTCTGTGAAGCCTGCGGGATGGCCTTGTGAATGGGGCTGAACCGGGGACCATGGGGATTGCAAGCAACAGATTTTTCGCACTGGCGGAATGGGGGTGAATGCTGCCTACGGTTGTATTAGGTAACCTTGAAAGCCAGATGAGGCAGAGGGGAAGAAAATGCCAGCATCGGTGCAGGTTTTGAAGAACTCCAGCGTGCTTTATGTGCGTTACTATGGGGTTGTGGTGGGGGATGAAATGATCCGAGCTGCACAGGAGGTCGCGGCGCTTTCACCAGGCCAAACCCGCTTTCCGGTTTTGCTGGATCTCCACGACATGGAAAATATCAACCTGACCTATGCCACCATGCGGGGGGTGGTGCGCAAAATGGATCAGCTGTTTGGTCTTCGCAATCTGCCGGGCCCGCAAAAGACGGTGATCTGGGCACCGGGCGAAATCGGTTACGGCATGGCACGCATGTTCGAGGCCATCGTGCAGCCGGATTTGCGCGCCATGTTCCTGTTAGAGCACGAAGCCGACGCGCTGGCCGCCTTGGGCCAGGATGCGCCGGATGTGACCAGCCTGATCGCGCAGGGTTGACGCTCAGCCTGCGCTGCTGTCACGCCAGCGGTTCACGATGGGATAACGGCGGTCCAGCCAAAAGCTGCGCATCGACAGGCGCGGGCCGGGGGCGGATTGGAAGCGTTTGTATTCGCTGATAAAAATCAGGTGTTCGACGTTCTTCACCGTTGCTTTGTCAAACCCTTCGGCCACCAGATCAGCGACCGATTTTTCGTCATCCACCAACCCGGTCAGGATCGCGTCCAGCACATCGTAAGGTGGCAGTGAATCCTCGTCCTTCTGATCCGGGCGCAGTTCCGCGCTGGGCGGTTTGTCGATGATCGTCACCGGAATGACCGCGCCCGCGGGCCCCGCCATCCAGGGGCGGTGGTTCGCGTTGCGCCAGCGGCAGGTTTCAAACACCCGCGTTTTATACATGTCCTTGATCGGGTTATAACCGCCCGCCATGTCGCCATAGATCGTGGCATAGCCCACCGCGACCTCGGATTTGTTGCCGGTGGTCAACAGCATTTCGCCAAACTTGTTGGACAGCGCCATCAGGAACAGCCCGCGCAGGCGGGACTGAATGTTTTCTTCGGTCAGGTCTTCGTCAACGCCGGCAAACAGCGGTGCCAGCGTGTTGGTGATGGCCTGACGCCCCTCGGCGATCGGCACGAAATCGTAACGACAGCCCAGGTTTTGCGCCAAGGCCTTGGCGTCCTCCAGCGACCCTTGCGAGGTATATTCGGACGGCAGCATGACACAGCGCACATTGTCCGCGCCCAGGGCGTCCGCCGCGATGGTGGCGACAATCGTGCTGTCGATCCCGCCCGACAGGCCCAACAACACCTGTTTGAAGCCCGTCTTGGCCATGTAGTCGCGCAGGCCTTCGACCATGCAGCGGTAATCCTGTTCCCATTCGTCGGGCAGTTTTGCCAGCGCAGACGGCACAATGCGCCAGCCGTCATCCGTGCGGGCCAGATCGACGTGCCGCAGTTCTTCGTCAAACACCGGCATTTGCAGCGCCAGTTCGCCGCCGGGGTTCAGCCCGAACGTGCCGCCGTCAAACACCTGATCATCCTGGCCGCCGACCATGTTCAGGTAAATCAGCGGCAGGTCGGTTTCGATCGTGCGCGCGACCATGTGGTTGATCCGCGTGTCCATCTTATTGCGATAATAGGGCGACCCGTTGGGCACCAACAGGAACTCCGCGCCGCTTTCGGCCAAGGTTTCGCAGACGTCGTCGCCATGCCAGGCGTCCTCGCAAATCGGGCTGCCGATGCGGATCGGACCAACGGAATATGGCCCCTGCGGGTCGGCCGATTTGAAATGGCGCACCTCGTCAAAGACGGTTTCATTGGGCAGGCGTTGTTTCAAAACGCGCGTGGTGATCGCCCCGCCTTGCAGGATGTAATAGGCGTTATACAGATCACTGCCGTCATGATACGGCGCGCCAATGCCAATCGCCGGGCCGTCGGCGCAATCACCCGCCAGCTGGTCGATCATCGCCATGGCGTCTTTGTAAAACTGTGGCCGCATCACCAGATCCTGGGTCTGATAGCCGGTCAAAAAGGCCTCGGGCAGGGCCAGCATATCGGCCTCCGCCGCCTTGGCCTGGGCCCAGGCGTCACGGGCCATGTCGGCATTTGCATCCAGCGCGCCCACGGTGGGGTTCAGCTGGGCCAGGGTCAGACGAAATCGGTCACTCATCGCGCGGTATCCTTCAGTTGTGCCCAGATATAGCGGGTTTGCGCCGGGGGAAAAGAGCGCGTGGGCGAAAACCGTTGTTTCGCCCCGGGGGGTCCACTAGGCTGCGGAGCAAGTCGCGCAGGCACAGGCGCGCAAATGACAGATGACAGGGTAGGGTGGTTGAACATGTCGCATCTTCAGCTTTGGGCGCGTGGCGCCGTATTAGCCGTTGCTTTTGCAGGGTTTTCTGGCGCGGCCTTGGCTCAGCAGGGCAGCGTCGAGGTCAAACAATATGACGACGGTGGCATTTACGAAGGCACGTTCCAGGACGGGCTTCAGCATGGTCAGGGTACCTATCGCCTGCCGTCGGGCTATGAATACACCGGCGCCTTTGTTGACGGAGAGATTCGCGGCCAGGGCATTGCGCGGTTCCCCAACGGGTCGGTTTACGAAGGCAGCTTTGCCAAGGGCAAACCGGAAGGCTTTGGCAAGATCACCTTTGCCGATGGCGGCACGTTCGAAGGCGACTGGGTGGATGGCAAGATCAACGGCTCAGGCCTGGCGATCTATGCCAATGGCGTGAAATACGAAGGTGGTTTCAAGAATGCCCGCCACCATGGCCAGGGCCGGATGGAGAGCCCCTCGGGCTATGTCTATGAAGGCGATTGGGTCAATGGCGTGCGCGAAGGTCAGGGCCGGGCCACCTATGCCGATGGATCGGTCTATGACGGCGGCATGACCGCTGACAAACGCGCCGGGCAGGGCACGCTGAGCGACCCGGGCGGCATGGGATATGACGGCGCCTGGGCCGACGGGCAGATGCATGGCGATGGCGTGCTGACCCAGTCCAACAGCGACGTCTATACCGGCCCCTTTGTGAATGGCGAACGGGTTGGGCAGGGCCGCGTGGTCTATGCCAATGGTGATATCTATGACGGGGGCTTTGACGGCGACCGTCGCCATGGTCAGGGCACGTTCACCGGCGTTGACGGCAACACCTATGTCGGCAGCTGGGTGGCGGGCGTGATGGAAGGCCAGGGGCGCATCACCTATCCGGACGGGTCGATCTACGAAGGCCAGTTCCGCGCCGGTCTGGCCGATGGCAAAGGGCTGATCACCTATGCGGATGGGGCCACCTATGACGGCGATTGGGCGCAGGGTGTGATCGAAGGCATGGGCACGGCACGCTATGCCAGTGGCCCGGTCTATGAAGGCGCTTTCGTGAATGCGGTGTTCGAAGGTCAGGGCAAGCTGAGCTATGAAGACGGCTATAGCTATGACGGGGCCTGGATGGCGGGAAAACGCCATGGCACCGGCAAGACGACCTTTGCCGACGGGGCGACCTATGAGGGCGGATTTGCCGCCGGGGACCGTGACGGATCGGGCAAGCTGACCCGTCCGGATGGCTCAGGCTATGACGGCGAATGGAAGGCCGGGGTCAAGTCGGGCATGGGGGTCGAAACCTATGCCAATGGCGACGTCTATGAAGGCATGTTCCAAGGCGATAAACGCCACGGCCAGGGCACCGTGCGCTATGCCGATGGCACCGAGGCGTCGGGCCATTGGGATGGCGGTATCCTGGGCGATGCGGCGGATGGTGAGGCCCCCACCGAGGGCACCGCGTCAAACTGAGCCGGGGTGCTCCCGCCAGTCATCGGGGCCTGCCGGCCCGTCTTTCTGTTGGGCGTGGCGCCGCTGCGCGGCGCGTCATCGTGTGCGGCAGGCGGGCACCAGTGATCACGCGAACAGCGCCTTGTGCTGGTCAAACTGCCGCCCAGTTGCCTGGGACACCCGGCGAATATGGGCAAGCCTGCCGGTTTCGTCGTGGCTGACCAGTCATTGCACGTGCTTCACGCCGCGATGTCGTTGCAGCAGGCCTGTAACCGGGTATCTGTCGCGCCGATGAACCGGGGCAGAACGCCCAACCCAGCACCCGAGGCCGCAGCCGCGATCATTGCCTGATGCGTGGCGCAGATCAGCCGCGCCCGATCGCTGATCTGTTGATGCAGCCAGTCGGTCGAGGTGCCGGTCTGTCCGGTGGCTGACAGGCTGATCCAGTCACAGTCCTGATACCGCGCCGGGGTCAGCGCCGCCGGATGCGCGGCGCAATAGCCGCGCGCGCCGTAGATGGCAAAATTCACCGCCCCGATCCGTTTGCGCACCAGCCCCGGTTGGTTGGGGGTGCGGTTGCGAATACCGATGTCGGCCTCGTGGCGCGACAGGTTCAGGAAAATCGCCCCGGTCAACAGCGCAACAGGCTGATCACGCCCGGCCAATGCATCCAGATGGTGCACCAGAAAGACGCTGGACCCTGCCACCTGCGCCGCTCCGGTCAGCCCGCCCTGTTGGGCCACCGCATGGAACAGGCGCAGATCGTCCCAGTTCAGGTTTTGTTTTTGAAAGCCATCTTTCACGTTCTTTCCAAGATACGCTGCGGACATCCCGACAGAGCGCCGCCAAGGCTTATCCAAACCATATTGGTGAGCTTTGCATAAGTGAAAGATTTTCCCGATCCCCGGATTGTTAGGAGGACAGAAATGACACAGCGCCATATTGTCAGCGTGACGTTCACGGCCAAACCTGACCAGATTGCCGACGTCTTGACCGCCATGCAATCGGTGCAACGTGACCTGCCCAAGGGGGATGGTTGCGACGCGGTGCGCGTTATGCGCGCCCATGACAGGCCTGCGGTGTTTATGTTGCTGGAAGACTGGCGCAGCGCCGCGCAGCATGCCGGCCATATCGGGGGGCTGGTGGCCTCAGGGGCCTGGGCCGCGCTTGAGGCAATGCTGGACAAGGCGCCGGATACGGACGTGCTGGGCGACCTTGCCGCCGCGTGAGCGAAAAAGGGCCACCCGAACAGGTGGCCCTTTTGACTGTCGCAATCGGATGGGTCAGCGGATTTTGTTGATCTTCAGCATCTTCATCATGGCGCGTTCATAGATCGGCTCGCTCACACCCTTGCGGATTTTGCGCATGAAGTACCATTCGAACGCCAGCTTCGCCCAGTGCACCCAGCGCCCGTGACCCGTCCAGTTCACGTTGCGCGGCGGGTTCTGCGGCATGGCCAGGAATGCAGCGCCCCGGTCGCCAAAGTCCGCCAGACACAGCGCGTTCCAGCTGGGCAGATTGTTGGGCTCTTCGCCCTGCATCACGCGCGGCAGGTTATGGGCGGTGGCTGTCACCATCGATTCAATCATGAACCCGGTTTTGGGAACCCCTGTGGGCACTGGCGTCATCACCGGCGGGGCAATTGCGATGCAAACCCCGATGCCAAAGATGTTCTGGTACTTGGGGTTGCGCTGGTATTCATCCACCACGACAAAGCCGCGCGGGTTGACCAGGCCTTCGATCCCCATCAGCGCGGGAATGCCGCGAAACGCTGGCAACAGCATCGAATAAGACTGATCAATCTCGTGTTTCTTCTTCTCGGTGCCGTCTTCGTCGAACTCGGTGACGAACACCTTGTCCTCGGTAAATTTGTCCGTGCGCGCATTGGTGATCCAGTTGATCGTCCGTTCACGCAACATGCCTTCCAACAGACCCTTGGTGTCGCCAACGCCGCCCAGGCCCAGGTGGCCGATATAGGGTTCCGAGGCGACGAAGGTCATCGGCACCTTGTCGCGGATCTTGCGCCGGCGCAGGTCGGTTTCGACGGTCAGCAGATATTCATAGGCCGGGCCAAAACAGCTGGCACCTTGGGCGGCACCAATGACGATCGGGCCGGGATTGGCGCAGAAATCGTCCCATTTTGCGCCGCTTTCGCAGGCATGTTCCACATGGCAGACCGAATGCGTGTGGGCGTTGGGGCCAAAGCCTTCGATTTCATCAAACGCCAGATCGGGACCCGTCGCGATGACCAAATAGTCATAATCGACGACCTTGCCGCTCTCCAGTTCAACCTTGTTGTCATCCGGGTTCAGCCTGGTCACCGCGTCGCAAATGAATTCGATCCCACGCTTCGCCATAACGGGCGCTAGGTCGACGGTAATCTCTTCTTTCTTACGCCAGTTCACGCCAGCCCAGGGGTTGGACGGCGTGAATTGGAAATAGGGCTTGTTCGAAATGACCGTGATCTTGTCCGACTTGGTCAGCGTTTCCATCAGCTCAAAGGCTTGAATGGACCCGCCAAGACCCGCGCCAAGAATGACGACATGTGCCTCACAAGACTCTTTCGTTTTGCGGGGCGAGTTTGTACGTTTGTACGTCGCGGTATGCGCATATGTCATGCGACACATCGCGTTCTCAGAATGTGTATTTCCCGAAGCCTCAACCAAAGGTTTTCATGGATCGCAGGTGCGTACAGTGATTCAGCTCAAACCGTGGTTCAGGTCAAAAAGGGCTTTAACTTTGGCGCGCGACGGGTATAGTCGCGCCATGGCACCAGCAGACCCATATCGCAATTCCGGCATCCGCTTTCGCGGCCCGTCTTGCTGCGCTGCTGCTTCTTAGCCGCCTCTGAGCGTGCCATTCGGCGCGACCGCTCAGAGGATGCCCGACCGCGCCATGCCCCCCCCCCGGCTAAGACATAAAACGAAAGATCCAGAGACATGACGAACAGCAAATCCGACCGCGTGTTGATTTTTGACACGACCCTGCGTGACGGCGAACAAAGCCCTGGCGCGACCATGACCCATGACGAGAAACTGGAAATCGCCGAGATGCTGGACGACATGGGTGTCGACATCATCGAAGCAGGGTTCCCGATTGCCTCCGAGGGCGATTTCGAGGCCGTTCGCGATATCGCCAAGGCCTCGAAGAATGCGGTCATCTGCGGGTTGTCACGCGCGGATTTCAAAGACATCGACCGGTGTTTTGAGGCCGTGAAACATGCCGCCCAGCCGCGCATTCATACCTTTATTGGCACGTCGCCGCTGCACCGTGCCATTCCGAACCTGTCCATGGATGAAATGGCCGATCTGATCGACAAGACGGTCAGCCATGCGCGCAACCTGACCGATAATGTGCAATGGTCGGCGATGGACGCGACGCGCACGGAACATGATTACCTGTGCCGCACCATCGAAATCGCGATCAAGGCAGGCGCCACGACGATTAACATCCCCGACACCGTTGGTTACACTGCCCCGCGCGAGTCTGCCGATCTGATCGCCATGCTGCTGGAACGCGTGCCGGGTGCCGATGGCATCGTCTTCGCGACCCACTGTCACAACGATCTGGGCATGGCGACTGCGAACTCTCTGGCTGCCGTCGAAGCGGGCGCGCGTCAGATCGAATGCACCATAAACGGTCTGGGCGAACGCGCTGGCAACACAGCACTGGAGGAGGTCGTGATGGCCCTGAAAGTGCGCCATGACATCATGCCCTGGTCGACAGGTGTCGACACGCAACGCATCATGAACATCTCGCGCCGCGTCGCGCAGGTGTCCGGGTTCCCGGTGCAGTTCAACAAGGCCATTGTCGGCAAGAACGCCTTTGCGCATGAAAGCGGCATCCACCAGGATGGTATGCTGAAGAACGCGGAAACCTTTGAAATCATGTGCCCCGAAGATGTGGGTCTGGCGGAATCCAACATCGTCATGGGCAAGCACTCGGGTCGCGCGGCGCTGCGCTCCAAGCTGAAGGACCTGGGCTGGAATCTGGGCGACAACCAGCTGAAGGATGTGTTCGTGCGGTTCAAGGAATTGGCCGATCGCAAAAAGGAAATCTTTGATGACGACCTGATCGCCCTGATGCGCGACGGCACCGACGCCGCCAACGACCGCATCCAGGTGAAATTCCTGCGTGTGATCTGTGGCACCGAGGCGCCGCAATCCGCCGATCTGACGCTGGAAATCGACGGTGTCGACCACCAGAAAACCGCAAAGGGCGACGGGCCAGTGGATGCGACCTTCAACGCCATCAAGGCGCTGTTCCCGCACGAGGCCCGGCTGCAACTGTATCAGGTCCACGCCGTTACCGAAGGCACCGACGCCCAGGCCACCGTTTCTGTGCGGATGGAGGAAGACGGCAAGATCGTCACAGGCCAGTCCGCCGATACCGACACGGTCGTCGCCTCGGCCAAGGCTTACGTCAACGCGCTGAACAACCTGCTGGTGCGGCGCGAAAAGACCAAACCCGCAGCGGTTTGACCGACTGGACCCTGCACCGCGTCACGGACCTGCCCATCTTGGCGGATGGGTGGGACCGGTTGGCGGTGCAGGTTACGGGCGACGACAGGGTTCTGACCCTGCCTGCCCCCCGTGGCTTTGCGCCTGCCTGAGGGCGCCGGGTGTCCCACGCGACACGGGGTGCGATGCGAGGCTGCGGCGGGCATGTGATCACCGACATGACATGGTACAGCAGAGATATGTCCGACCTGATCGACAGACATTGACCCCGTCACGCATGGCTATAGGCTCGCCCATATGATCCAGATCCTGAAACACCCCACCTATGCGCGCCTGTTCTCGGCGCAGGTTGTGGCCTTGTTGGGCACGGGCCTGATGACCGTTGCGTTGGGCCTGCTGGCCTTTGACCTTGCGGGCGACCGGGCCGGGGCCGTTCTGGGCACGGCTTACGCGATCAAGATGGTCGCCTATGTCGGCCTGTCGCCGGTGATGGCCGCCATCGCGGTGACTCTGCCGCGCAAGGTGGTGTTGATCTGCGCCGATCTGATCCGCGCCTCGGTCGCGCTGGCGCTGCCCTTTATTACCGAAATCTGGCACATCTACGCGCTGATTTTTCTGCTTCAGGCCGCATCGGCCACCTTTACGCCAGTGTTTCAGGCAACGATCCCCGATATTCTGCCGGACGAGGGCGACTATACCCGCGCCCTGTCCCTGTCGCGCCTGGCCTATGATCTGGAGAACCTGCTGTCGCCCACCATAGCCGCGCTTCTGCTGACGGTCATGTCGTTCCACGGGTTGTTTTCCGGCACGGTGATCGGCTTTCTGATCTCGGCCGCATTGGTCCTGAGCGCCGCCGTGCCGCCGCAAACCCAGGCCACCCGCCCGCAGCCGTTTCGCGAACGTCTGACGCGGGGCAGCCGGATTTATCTGGCCACACCGCGCCTGCGCGGATTGCTGTCGCTGAACCTGGCGGTGGCGGCGGTGGGGGCCTTTGTGTTGGTCAACACCGTGGTGCTGGCGAAATCCACCTATGGGTTGGACGACAGCGCACTGGCGATGGCGATGGCGGCCTTTGGGCTGGGGTCGATGGCGGCGGCCCTGATCCTGCCCCGCCTGTTGGACCGCCTGTCGGACCGTCAGGTCATGATGCCCGCAGGCATCGCGCTGGTGATCCTGTCGCTGGGCGTTGCGGCCTGGATGTCCGTGGCCTTGCCACCCTGGAACGCAATTCTGCTCCTCTGGGCGCTGATCGGGGTCGCCTGGTCGGCGGTGCTGACGCCCTCAGGACGGCTGTTGCGCGTGTCCTCTCACGAGGCCGACCGCCCGGCGCTGTTCGCCGCGCAATTCGCGTTGTCCCATGCCTGTTGGCTGGTGACCTATCCGCTGGCCGGTGCCCTTGGCCCGCGCATTGGCCTGCCCGCAACGATGGCGGTTCTGGGGCTGATGGCGTTGATCGGCGTGGGGCTTGCGCGCTGGTTCTGGCCTGCTGGCACGCCTGATGCCCCGCTCCACGACCACCCGGACCTTGCCTCGGATCACCCGCACATGCGCGACCATGGCTCGCAACATGTCCATGTTTTCGTCATAGATGACGACCATCATCGCTGGCCGACCCAGGGATGATTGAAAAAGGTCAATTGGTCTGATTCCGATAATTTGCCGGGGTAGGCCCCCGGAAATCTACCCTGAACGTGTCTGAATCCAACATTCGAGTCTGTTTTCAACGCCTTGCCCAAGGCCGCACTGGCGAAAAGGTGCCCACCCATCGGGCCTTCCCCCTTTTCCTGTCCGCCGCGCCCGCCTATAACAACCCACGGTCCGGACGCGAGGGAGTCGCGGGCCCATTTGGGTTTTTAACCACGGGATATGCTGCGCATGGCTGGGCTTTCGAGTTTGTTTTCAACGGATATGGCGATTGACTTGGGGACCGCGAATACGCTGGTCTATGTCAAAGGCAAGGGCATCATTCTGAATGAACCGTCCGTCGTGGCCTATCACGTCAAGGATGGCGTGAAAAAGGTGCTGGCCGTGGGCGAAGATGCCAAGCTGATGCTGGGCCGCACGCCGGGCTCGATCGAGGCCATTCGCCCGATGCGCGAAGGTGTGATCGCCGATTTCGACAGCGCGGAAGAAATGATCAAACACTTCATCCGCAAGGTCCACAAACGCACCACCTTTTCCAAACCGAAAATCATCGTCTGCGTGCCCCATGGCGCGACCCCGGTCGAAAAACGCGCGATCCGCACATCGGTTCTGACCGCTGGCGCGCGCAAGGCCGGCCTGATCGCCGAACCGATCGCCGCCGCCATTGGCGCGGGCATGCCGATCACCGACCCGACCGGCAACATGGTCGTGGACATCGGCGGCGGCACCACCGAAGTCGCGGTTCTGTCGCTGGGCGATATCGTCTATGCGCGCTCGGTCCGCGTTGGTGGTGACCGCATGGACGAAGCGATCATCTCCTATCTGCGCCGCCAGCAGAACCTGCTGATTGGGGAAAGCACGGCGGAACGGATCAAGACTTCGATCGGCACATCGCGCATGCCTGATGACGGGCGCGGCGCCTCGATGCAGATCCGCGGTCGTGACCTGTTGAACGGCGTGCCGAAAGAAACCGAAATCAACCAGGCCCAGGTCGCCGAAGCGCTGGCCGAACCGGTGCAACAGATCTGCGAAGCGGTGATGACCGCGCTGGAAGCCACCCCGCCCGATCTGGCCGCCGACATCGTTGATCGCGGCGTCATGCTGACCGGCGGCGGCGCGTTGCTGGGCGAACTGGACCTGGCGCTGCGCGAACAGACCGGCCTGGCCATTTCCGTGGCTGACGAAAGTTTGAATTGCGTGGCTCTGGGCACCGGCAAGGCGCTGGAGTACGAAAAGCAACTGCGTCACGTCATCGACTACGACAGCTGATCCACCCCTGATCCACCCCCGCGCGGGAGGCCGTATTGGCAAAAGAGCGAGGCAACAGCGAGGACTATGTCCGCCCGATCCGGCGTATCCTGGTCGGGTTTCTGGTGCTGTTGCTGTTGGGAACCTTCCTGCTGTGGCGCATCGACAGCCCGCGCGTCGAACGGTTCCGTGCCGCCCTGGTCGACAAGGTCGTGCCATCGTTTGACTGGGCGCTGGTGCCGGTGACAAAAATCGCAGGCATGGTCGAAGATTTCCAAAGCTACGCCCGTATTTATGAACAGAACCAGGAACTGCGCCGCGAGTTGCAGCAGATGAAGGCCTGGAAAGAGGCCGCGTTGCAGCTGGAGCAGGAAAACGCCAAGCTGCTGGACCTGAACAACGTGCGGCTGGACGCGCGGCTGTCTTACGTGACGGGCGTGGTGCTGGCGGATTCAGGGTCGCCCTTTCGCCAGTCCGTGCTGTTGAACATCGGTGCGCGCGATGGCGTGCTGGATGGCTGGGCGGCAATGGATGGTGTCGGCCTGGTCGGCCGCATTTCCGGCGTCGGGGACCAGACCAGCCGTGTCATCCTGGTGACCGACAGCAACAGCCGCATTCCGGTGTTGATCCAGCCCTCGGGGCAATCGGTGCTGTTGGTCGGCGACAATTCATCCGCGCCGCCGGTCGAGTTTCTGGAAAACCCCGATCTGGTGCGCCCCGGCGACCGGGTTGTCACCTCGGGTGATGGCGGTGTGTTTCCGGCGGGCCTGTTGGTTGGCCATGTCGCGCAAGGCAGCGACCGGCGCCTGCGCGTGCGCCTGGCGGCTGACTACGAACGGTTGGAATTCCTGCGCCTGTTGCGCAGCCATGGGGCCGAGGCGATCACCGATCCCGGCGCGATGGTCGTGACCAATCCGCTGCCCCCCGTGGCCGCCGCCCCTGCCACCCCGGTTGAGGAGGCCAGCGAATGATCGACCGCATGACCCTGCAACGGTGGCTGTATCGCCTGTTGTTCGTCGGGCTGGCCGGGCTGATCATCTTTGTCCGCCTGGTGCCGCTGGATATTGGTGGCGGGCGCTTTCCTGGCCCCGATGTTCTGTTGTGCCTGACATTTGCCTGGGCAATGCGGCGGTCTGATTATGTGCCCGTCCTGCTGGTCGCGGCAGTGTTTCTGACCGCCGACATGCTGTTTCAACGCCCGCCCGGCCTGTGGCCCGCGTTGGTGCTGGTCGGGTTGGAAAGCCTGCGCGCGCGCGCCGCCGTGTCGCGCGATCTGCCCTTTGCCATCGAATGGGCCATGGTCGCCGGCGTGCTGGCCATGATGATGCTGGCCGACCGCATGGTGCTGGCGCTGTTCTTTGTTGATCAGGTCAGTTTCGGCCTGTCGATCCTGCGCCTGATCGTCACAATCGCGGCCTATCCCGCCATTGTGTTCCTGTCGGCCACCCTGTTTGGCGTACGCAAAATCACCGCCGCCGAGGCCGACGCCATGAGGCAGCTCGCATGAGACGGTCGCCCGCCGATACCGACCGCAGTGCGCGTGTGATCTCGCGCCGGGGCCTGTTCTTGGGCGGGCTTCAGCTGGGCTTTGCCGGGCTGCTGATCGGGCGTATGCGTTTCATGCAGGTCGACCAGGCCGACGAATACCGCATGTTGGCGGATGAAAACCGCATCAGCATCGAATTGCTGCCCCCCGCGCGCGGGCTGATCTTTGATCGCAAAGGCGTGCTGCTGGCGGGCAATGAACAAAACTATCGCATCGTCATGGCGCGCGAGGGGGTGGGTGATCCGGCCGAGGTCATCAACCGCCTGTCGCGTCTGGTCCGTCTGGATCCCGATGAGACCGCCGATGCGCTGAAGGAAATGCAACGGCGCAGCCCGTTCGTGCGCGTGTCCGTTGCCGATCGGGTCAGCTGGGAAGAGGTGGCCAAAGTGGCCGTGAACGCCCCCGCGCTGCCCGGTGTCAGCCCCGAGGTCGGCCTGTCGCGCATCTATCCGCTGGACAGCGATTTCGCCCATATCGTCGGCTATGTCGGGCGGGTGTCGGATTATGATCTGGCCCGGATCGACGATCAGGATCCTCTGCTGCGCCAGCCCCGCTTCCAGATTGGCAAGACCGGGGTCGAGGCCAAGATGGAACGCCCCCTGCGCGGCAAAGCGGGCGTGAAACAGGTCGAACAGAACGCCGCCGGGCGCGTCATGCGCGAGCTGTCGCGCAAAGAGGGCGAGGCGGGCGCAAACGTGCAGCTGACCATCAACCACGCGCTGCAAAACTATGTTCAGGCGCGCCTGGCGGGGGAAAGCGCGGCCGCCGTGGTGATGGACACCGTGACGGGCGACATCCTGGCCATCGGGTCCGCCCCGACGTTTGACCCGAACAAATTCGTGCACGGGATTTCCACGGCGGATTACAGGGCGTTGAACGAAAACCCCTATCGGCCTTTGTATAACAAAAGTGCGTCGGGGCTGTACCCGCCGGGATCGACCTTCAAGATGGTGACCGCGCTGGCCGCGCTGGAAGCCGGGGTGATCGACACCGAAGAAACCGTCACCTGCCGCGGATACACCGAATTGCACAACCGCAAATTCCACTGTTGGAAACGGGCGGGCCACGGCAAGACCAACCTGATCAAAAGCCTGCGCGAAAGCTGCGACGTCTATTATTACGAACTGGCGCAACGGGCCGGGGTCGAACGGATTTCCGCCATGGGCCGCATTCTGGGGCTGGGCGAAAAACACGATGTGCCGATCTCCAGCGTTGCCACCGGGTTGATGCCCACCAAGTCCTGGAAGCTGGACAGCGGCAAGGGCGAATGGGTCGTGGGCGACAGCCTGAACGCCTCGATCGGGCAGGGGTTCGTGTTGGCATCCCCCCTGCAATTGGCGGTGATGACCGCGCGCATTGCGTCCGGCACGGCGATTGAACCACGTCTGGTGCGCTCAATCGACGGCATTGAGACACCGATCAAAGGCAATGTGCCGCTTCAGGGCATCAGCCCCGAAAACCTGACCGCCGTGCGCCGTGGCATGTACGAGGTCGTGAACGGCCAACGCGGCACGGCGGGGCGGTCGAAAATCGTCGCCGAGGGTCTGCGCATGGCTGGCAAGACCGGCACCAGCCAGGTGCGCAACATCACCAAGGCCGAACGCGCGCGCGGCGTGACACGCAACGCCGATCTGCCCTGGGAACGGCGCGACCACGCGCTGTTCGTCGGCTATGCCCCGCATGACAATCCGCGCATCGCGGTCAGTGTCGTGGTGGAACATGGCGGCGGTGGATCGACCGCCGCAGCCCCCATCGCCCGCGACATCCTGCTTCAGGCGCACTATGACGACCTGCCGCCGCTCACGGCCTATCCGGCGAACCAACGCGGCACGATCCGATCACAGCAAAACAACCTTGAACTGCGCGACCCCCAAGCCCCCAGCGAAGGGCGGGCGCGGCTATGAGTTATCTTGAATATAACGTGAAATACGTGCCCAGCGGGCTGCGCAAGGTGCTATATATCAACTGGGTACTGGTCATCCTGCTGACCACGATTGTCGGCATCGGGCTGATGATGCTCTATTCCGTCGCCGGTGGCTCGATGGAGCCCTGGGCCGGCCCCCAAATGAAGCGTTTCGTGCTGGGCATGGGCCTGATGTTCTTTGTCGCCATGGTGCCGATCTGGTTCTGGCGTAATATGGCGGTGCTGGCCTATGCGGGGTCTCTGCTGTTGCTGGTGTTGGTCGAATTTGTCGGTGCCACCGGCATGGGCGCGCAGCGTTGGATCGACCTTGGCTTCATGCGGCTGCAACCTTCGGAGCTGACCAAAATTACGCTGGTGATGGTGCTGGCGGCCTATTACGACTGGCTGGATGTGAACAAGGTCTCGCGCCCTCTGTGGGTGCTTCTACCCGTCGGGCTGATCCTTCTACCGACAGGTCTGGTGCTCCGTCAGCCGGACCTTGGCACCTCGATCCTGTTGGTGGCGGGGGGCGGCGTGATCATGTTTCTGGCCGGGGTGAACCTGTTCTATTTCCTGGCCGTGATCGGGGCGGGCATCGGTCTGGTCGCCGCTGTTCTGCTGTCCAAGGGCACCGACTGGCAGCTGTTGAACGATTACCAATACCGCCGGATTGATACGTTCCTGGACCCCTCCAGCGATCCCTTGGGCGCGGGGTATCACATCACACAGTCGAAAATCACGCTGGGGTCAGGCGGCTGGACTGGCAAAGGGTTCATGCAAGGCACGCAATCGCGCCTGTCCTTCCTGCCCGAAAAGCACACTGATTTCATCTTCACCACCCTGGCTGAAGAATTCGGCTTTCTTGGTGGTGCATCCCTGTTGGCGCTGTATCTGCTGATCATCGTCTTCTGCGTCATGACGGCCGTGCAAAACCGCGACCGGTTTTCATCGCTTCTGACCCTGGGTATCGCGACCACATTCTTCCTGTTCTTTGCGGTGAACATGTCGATGGTCATGGGCCTGGCCCCGGTCGTCGGCGTACCGCTGCCACTGGTCAGCTATGGCGGATCGGCCATGCTGGTCTTGCTGATCGGCTTTGGTCTGGTGCAATCGGCCCACGTCCACAAAGCCCGCCAAAAGTAAGGATGCCCCCATGATTACCCCTGTGATCAACGTGCTGTTTTCCGCCCGTGATGGGCTGTGGGATGACTATCGCAGCGCTTTGGCCACGGCCTTTGAGGGCGCCGGGCTGGTGGTGAACCTGTCGCGCGACATGGACCCCGCGCAGGTCGATTACATCATCTATGCCCCGAACGGAGGCATCTCGGACCTCACACCCTTTACCCGCTGCAAGGCCGTTTTGGGCCTGTGGGCGGGGGTCGAAAGCATCGTCACCAACCCGACCCTGACCCAACCGTTTGCCCGTATGGTCGACCCCAGCCTGACCGAGGGCATGGTCGAATGGGTCACCGGCCACGTGCTGCGCCACCACCTGGGCATGGATCGCGACATCTGCCGCACGGACGGCGCATGGGACATCCATGTGCCACCCCTGGCGCGCGACCGGCGCGTTGGCGTGCTGGGCCTGGGCGCATTGGGCGCGGCCTGTGCCCAGGCGATGGCGGGGTTGCATTTCGATATGGCGGGCTGGTCGCGCAGCGCCAAGACGCTCGCCGGCGTCACCTGTCACCATGGCGCCGACGGCTTGCGCGCCGTGCTGGAGCGGTCTGAAATTCTGGTGCTGTTGCTGCCGGCCACGCCCGCAACCGAAAACACGCTGAACGCCGAAACCCTGGCCCTGATGCCGCGCGGCGCGATGATCGTGAACCCCGGGCGCGGGCCGTTGATTGACGACGACGCGCTGCTGGCCGCGCTGGATACAGGCCAGATCGGTCATGCCACGCTGGACGTGTTTCGCGTTGAACCGCTGCCCAAGGATCACCCGTTCTGGGCGCATGAAAACGTCACCGTCACGCCGCATATCGCGTCGGAAACCCGGCCCATGTCGGCGGCGCGTGTGATTGCGGAAAACATCCGGCGCGGCGAAGACGGCGACGCCTTCCTGCATCTGGTCGACCGCGACGCGGGCTATTAACGGCTCAGAACTCCAGCCAGATCGTCACCGGCCCGTCATTGATCAGAGACACGGCCATGTCGGCGCCAAACCGGCCCTGCGCCACGGTGATGCCCAGTCCGCGCAGCTGATCGGTGAAATATTCATACAGCGCCTCGCCCTCGGCAGGCACCGCGGCGGTCGAAAACCCCGGTCGGTTGCCGCGCGATGTATCTGCGGCCAGCGTGAACTGACTGACCACCAGGGCCTCTCCGTCGATGTCCAACAAAGACCGGTTCATCTTGCCCGCCTCATCCTTGAAGATGCGCAGTTTTGAGATTTTGGCGGCCATCGTGTCGGCGTTCGCCTGGGTGTCGCCCTGCATGGCACAGACCAACACCAACAGGCCCGCGCCGATCTCTCCGACCTCCTGGCCATCGACCTTTACAGACGCCTCAGAAACCCGTTGAACCAGCGCCCTCATGCCAGTTCTGCCCGCCAGGGCGGGTTGGCGCCCGCGCGTGATACGGTCACGGCGGCGGCCCGCACGCCCAGTTGCAACGCCGGGCGCAGCGCGTCTGCGTCCAGCGATGCCAAGGCCGCTTTGTCCAGCAAACTGGCGCGTTTCAGCCCGGCCAACAGGCCCGCGTTGAACGTGTCACCCGCGCCGACCGTATCGACGACATGGGCGCGTTCGGCGGGCACGAACACCTCGCCACCGCGCCAGAACCCGGTCACGCCCTTGGCGCCTTCGGTGACACAGACCAGCTGTGCGCCCGCGTCCAGAACCGCGCTGGCGTCCATGCCCAGCCAGCCCATGTCTTCGTCCGAGATTTTGACCACATCGGCCGCGCCCATCATGCCTTCGATCCGGGCGCGATAGGCGCGTTCATCGGTGATGAACGAGGGGCGAATGTTTGGATCAATCATCGTCACCGTGTGGGCAGCTTCGCGCAGCATCAGGGCCTCATAGGCCGCCCCGCAAGGCTCTCCGACCAGCGATATGCCACCAAAGAACAACGCTCCGGACTTCACCGTGGGCAGGTCGTTAGGTGTCAACATGCGCCCCGCCGTGCCCTCGTCATAAAACGCATATTGCGCCTGGCCGTCGGTCAGCGTGACAAAGGCCAGCGTGGTCGGGCGACCCGTTCGCACGCAGGCGCTGTGGTCCACGCCCGCCGCCTCTAAGGCTGCCTCAAGCCGCATGCCAAACAGGTCGGTGGACAGGCCAGAAAAGAACCCGACCTGTTCGCCAAGCCGCCCCAACGCGATGGCCGTATTGAACACAGCACCACCGGGAAACGGCGCAAAGGCGTCTTCGCCCGCCGTGCTTTCGCGTGGCAACATGTCGATCAGGGCTTCGCCCGCACAGAGGATCATTGTGGTCTCCGATTTTTGCGCATGTGTTTGCGCAAACGGTTTTAGCGCCAGCTGACCCACACGTCCAGATCCGCGCGGTCTGTGCGAAACCCATTGGCCGCATTTTCGCGGTCGGGATAGCCAAAGGCAATGCCGACCAGGATCACGCGATCCTCGGCGACATCGAACCAGTCGCGCAGGAACGGCGCGAAGCTGGCCACAGCGGCCTGTGGGATGGTGCCCAGCCCCAACGCCTGCGCCGCCAGGGCGAACCCGGTGATGAACCCGCCACAATCCAGATAGGCATAGTCACCCAATTCACGCGGCGCGGTGATCAGCACCACGTGGGGGGCACCGAAGAAACGAAAATTCTCCATCATCTGGCGCGTAGAACCGGCACGGTCGCCTTTTTCAACACCCACGGCCTCGTACAGCTGCCAACCACAGGCCCGCCGCCGCGCCTGATGTTGGTCGGTATAGGCGGCGGGAAAGGGCACATCGGGCGCATGGTCACCGGATTGGGCGTGGTCATACAGCGCCTCGCGCAGCCGGTCGGTTTCGGCCCTGCCGGTCACATGCACCTGCCAGGGCTGGGCATTGCACCAACTGGGCACACGTTGCGCCGCGCGCAGGATCTGTTCAATCACCTCGCGCGGGACTTCGTCCGGCAAATAGGCGCGGCAGGAGTGGCGGGCCGCCAGAAGGTCGGTCAGGGCATCATATTCCATGCCCCGACCTTTTCGGGTTTTGACCCATCACGCAAGCCGGAACGCCGCGTTCCTATTGATTTTGCGCCACGAAATAGCCGATCACACCAGCGATGATCAGACCCAGGATGGTCGCAAAGGTGATCTTCCAAGCCGACCAGGGTCGTTCGCCCTGTACCTTGCCATTCTGGCCGTTGACGACGAACCGATAGGTCTTGCCGCGGTACTTATAGGCCGCCATCCAGACCGGCAGAAGCACGTGTTTAAAGGTCACGTCCTTGACCGTAGTGTTCACCGAATGCACCCGCTGACGATCCCCGCCAATGTCGAATTTCACGTCGCGCAGGATCACGCGATCCATATGCGCGCGGGCCTCGTCATAGCCATCGGGCAGCTCGACCGTATAGCCCTCGGCGCGGAACCCGGCCAGATATTCGGGGCGATAGGGCTCCAGCATCGACAGATCCCAAGGCTCCAAATTATCGGTGTATGTCTTTGGCAGGGATCGGCTGGCCAACACCAGCACGTCATCAAAAAACCGCGCAACCCGGCCCGAGGCCGCCCGCCAGCGCACCCTTTGTTCGCGCCGGACCTGTTGTTTGCCGTTCACCGTCACGGTTTTGGTTACGTAATAGACCGTGCCATGTTCGCCGACATAGGCAGATTTCGTATCCGCATCGAAGGTCCAATAGGGCACGTAAACGCCGGTCATCTTGCGCCCCTTGCGGGCGTATTCCTGCAACCCGTTCGGGGCAAACCACAGCTTGCCCAGCCAGGCAGTCATGGCCTTGCGGGCGTGGGTCTCTTCGACCGCAAAAGGCAACACGCCTTTGGGTTTGATATGGCGGTGGGTGCCGGTGTCGGTCACCACCGGAGTTGCACAAAACGGACATTCCGCCGCGTGTGTATCGGCGTCGAATTCGATCTGCGCTGCACAATTCGGACATTTCGAAATGCGGATGTCTTCGATTTCAGCATCGGGCAATTGTGCGTCCAGGGCGGTGCGGAAATCCAGTTCGCGAATTGCCGGGGCGCTGATTGCATGACCTTCCAGAGGGGCGTGAAAGCCGCAATGGTCACAGGTCAGCTGTCCGGCCTCAGGGTCGAAGCGCAGGTCTGCGCCGCATTGGTCGCAAGGGAAACGGTGGGATTCGTGTGTCTCGGTGGGGTCGGTCTGAGTTTCGGGCGGCTGTGCCATCAGATTTTTGGCCTCCGGCGGGGATATTTAAGGCAAGAGGAAATGGGGGGCGTCGTGGCCCCCCACTGGTTTGGCGCGGGTTACGCGCCGGGCGGGGGCGGGGGCAGGATGGTGAACAGCTGCGCCAGCTCCATCACGTCTTCGGCCCTTTTCCAGCCGTCCTGACCGGCAGTCCACACATGCGTGTCGCGGGTCAGATCGCCGCTTGTCGCCATGCGCCCCATTGCGGCCTTGGAGAACGGACCCTTCGTCGCGCCCGCTTCGGCGATGTGCCAGACGTGTTCGGCGGGCGGCGGCGGGGGCGGCGGAGCAACCGCAGCCGGGGCGGAAGGGGCCGCGCCCATTGCGCCCCAGGGTCCGGCTTGCATGCCGCCAGCCATCGCCATGCCCATGCCCGCGCCCATGCCCGCACCCATCGACGCGGCCATGGCCGAGCCTTCGGCGCCCATGGCTTCGGCGGCGTTGAACTTCATGTAATTGTCCAGATTGCCGACAATGCCCATGGACGTGCGCTTGTCCAAAACTGCCTCGACTGCTGGGGGAAGCGAGATGTTTTCGATATAGAATTCCGGGATCACCAGACCATATTCGGCCACCACGCCCGAGATATCCGTGGCAATCATCTTGCCCAGATCGGCGGTGTTGGCAGCCATGTCCAGCACCGGAATTTTCGATGCGGCAATGATGCGCGAGAACGCCTGAACGATGATATTGCGGACCTGGAAGCTGATCTCATCCATGGTGAATTCGCCGTCTGTGCCGACGATTTCAGTCAGGAACTTGCCGGGCTCTGCCACGCGCACGCTGTAGGTGCCAAAGGCGCGAATGCGGGTCGGCCCGAATTCCGGGTCGCGCAGCATGATCGGGTTTTTCGTGCCCCATTTCAGGCCGTTGAACCGGGTCGTGTCGACGAAATAGATTTCGGATTTGAAGGGTGATTTAAAGCCGTGATCCCAGTGTTGCAGCGTCGTCAGGACCGGCATGTTGTTGGTTTCCAACATATAAAGCCCCGGCGTGAACACGTCGGCCAACTGGCCCTCGTGCACAAACACTGCCGACTGGCCCTCGCGCACAGTCAACTTTGCGCCGTATTTGATCTCGTGATCTTCGCGCTCGAACCGCCACACCATCGTGTCGCGTGTGTCGTCGGTCCAATGGATGACATCGATGAATTCACCGGTCAGAAAATCGAAAATTCCCATAGCTCTCCCCTTTTGGGTCTAAACAGCACTTATACGGCGCCGCCGGTCAATTCGGCGGCAATCTGGTTCACGATGGGCCGGGCCTCGGCCTCGCTCATGCCCGGTGTCAGGCGCGGGTCATACAGCATTTTCAGCAACAGCTCATCATGGGTGGTCAAAAGCCCGAATTCCTCGTCGTCATTAAAGATCGACGGGCGCGCGCGCGGGCTGTCGTTGGGCAGGCCCAGGCCTTGGGCGATTTCTTCGTGCAGACAGGCGGTGCGCAACAGGGTCGGATGTTCGGCGCGGATGACGGCAACGGCCTGATCGGGTGTGGAATTGTTGCCGGTGTCGGTGGTGAACACGGCGCAATAGGTGTCGCGCGGCATGTTGATCATATGGTTCAGCGACGCCGCGCTGATCCCCGGCACCAGGCGCTTGAGCTCAGGCCCAAAGGCGCGCCGTTCGTCTTCGTTCAACACCAAAATGTGGAAATTTCCACCCGCCTGGGACAGCGAAATCGGATGGCCTGTGACACGCGCCAGACGGGCGGCATAGCGCGTGGTCTGGGCCGTGTCGCGGTTGCGGATGTCTTCCGAGGTCGCGCGGCCAAATCGCAGCGTCAGGCGCACGGGTTTGGTCCATCGGTGCAGCCGGGCGGCGCTTTCCCGCGCCACCAGACGTCCGCCAATATCTTGATATTCTTGGAACAAAGCGATGCGCAGGAAATTTTGCGACAGGTCGCGGGCCGAAAAAGGCGTGTCAGGCCCACCGCCATCGGTGCGCAGCAGCCCCCGCGTCAGCAGCCCGCGTTGCACGCTTTCGTAATAGACGGCCAAAGCTTTGCTGGCCGCGCTGGGGTCCGTCACAGGCGCCGTTGGGCGGGGTGCGGGGGCGGTGCCGGGGGGCGCTGGGGCGACCAGCTCACAGCCCGCCAGCAGGGTTGCCCCTGCCAGCGCAATTGCCGTGAGTGTCCGCAGCTGTTTCACCCTTATACGGCCTCGCCCAGATTGTGGCCGGACGCCGTGCCGCGTGCTTTTGCCGAAGACAGCGTCGCCTTCAGCTCGCCTTCCATCTTCTGCAACTCAATCTCGGCTTCGGCGCGTTTGGCCTTGCCTTCGTCGGCGATTTGCAGGCTTTCCTCGATCGTCGCGATCAGGGTCGCATTGGCGGATTTCACGGCTTCGATGTCGAACACACCGCGTTCCATTTCCTGACGCACCATGCGGTTGGCTTCTTGCAGGTTTTCCGCATTCGCCGTCAGCAATTCGTTGGTCAGATCGGTTGCGGATTTCACCGCGGCGGCGGCCTCGGCGGAGCGTTGGATCGTCACGGCCTGGGCCAGCTGGGTTTCCCACAGCGGCACGGTGTTCACCAGGGTCGAGTTGATCTTGGTCACCAGCGATTTGTCGTTTTCCTGCACCAGACGGATCGAGGGCAGCGACTGCATCGTCACCTGACGGGTCAGTTTCAGGTCATGCACCCGGCGTTCCAGATCGTCGCGCGCGGCGCGCAGGTCGCGCAATTCCTGCGCCTTGATCACCCCCTGATCTTCGGGGGCGGCGGCCACTTCGGCCTCTTTCGCGGGGATCACATCGGCGTCCAACTGGCCCAACTTTGCCTCACCTGCCGCGATATACAGCGCCAGTTCGTCATAGAAATCCAGCGTCTTTTCATACAGCTTGTCGAGCGATTTGATGTCTTTCAACAGCACGTGTTCGTGGTTCAGAAGGGTGTCGGTGATCTTGTCGATCTGGCCCTGTACATCCTCGTACCGCGCCATGAATTTCGCAGCGGGTGCCAGACGGCCCAACAGTTTTTCCCAGAACGACCGCTTGCGGCGCATGTCCAGTTCGGAAATCGAAAAGCCGCGGATCGTGGTGACGATATTGCGCAGACTGTCGCCGGCCGGGCCCGCATCCTTGTTGCGCACGCCTTGCAGCATGTCCTGGCTGATCACCTGCAATTCCGCCTGCGCGCTGGATCCGAATTCGATGATCGACTGGGTGTTTTCCATGTCGATTTCATCCATACGCTTTTGGATTGCGGCGCTGGTCGGTGCGTCGGCCTCTTCCATAGGCACCAGCGCGGTGGATGGTTCGGGCAGGATGACGGCGGTGATTTCCTCGACCTCTTTCAAAGCGGCCTGGGCTTGTTCGCGGGTCTTGACTACTGACATGGGTTTTTCCCTCACTGGTCCTGTTTCAGGCGCACGCCTTCGCGCGCAAGCCGTTCGCGCAGCACTTCGATTTCCACATCGAGATCGCTGCGATTGTCGGTCAACAACTGCTGGGTGCGGGCGGTGAAATTCGCCTGTAGATCGTCCAGCAGTGTTTCGTAATCCGCCCGCGCGCCATCGTCGCGGTTGCGGGCGTAAATATCGGCAAACTTGGCCGTCGCATCGCGTGCACCCAACAGATAGACGCCCAGATACTTGCGCGCAGCGGTCAGGTCGCGGGGGTCATCCTCGATGGTGCGAAACATATCGCGCGCCGCCGTCTGGAACTGATCGACACGGGTCTCCAGCCCCCGATCACGGGCGCGCAGGATGGCGTCTTTCATCGCCACCAGATGCTTTTCGGCCTCTTCCACGGCGCGGGCAACCCGGTCGGTCTGAAAGCTGTCGATGCCCTCCATGCCTTTGTCGGACAGGGGGTCGGGGCCAAAGGCGGCGATATGCAGCACCGCGCCCAGCACCGCGAAAATCGCGCCGTTTCCCAACCCGCCATCGACCATGGCAGCGCCAAACAGGCCCGCCCCGGTCAGAAGCGACGCGATGATCTTGCGCGGCATTGCCGGGCGGCGGGCGATTTTGCGCGCGTCATAGGCCTCGTGGGCCTTGACCCCTTCGCGGGTCAGCCAGGCGGCCAGGATCAGGGTGCCAAATGCGGCCAAGGATATGGCCAGCCCGGTGGGATCGCGAAAGAACGCCATCACAGCCAAGGGCAGGGGCGCCAGAAACAGGAAATTCACCCGCGCCGCCGAGCGCGCCGGGATGTGGCCGTCAAACGGGCTGCGCACAGATGTTTTGCCTGATGTCTCACCCGGCTTTTGCGCCCCGTTCGGGCTGTGGTCTCCGCCAAATCGCTGGGCCATCACGCCCCTCCCGTGATCGACACGTAAAGGATCAATGCAACAAGTATGAAAAACGAAAGCTTTTGCAGGCCGCTTCCAGACATGATGTTTCCCCCAGACCCCGAAAAATCCCAATACCCTTATGGATATAAGCGATGGGAGGCATTGGTTCCAGCGCTAACAACGGGGAATATACCGCCTGCGACGACATGGGCGGGAATTTGCGGGTTTGGGCTGGTGGCCGGACCCGGTGATTGGGCCTCGGGGCTTGGGCGACTAAACCCCGACCTCCGGCCCCAGGCACAACAGCGGATCGTTCATCTGTTCAACCTCATACAGCTCTTCGTATTCAGGGTTGTTCTGGAATTGTGCGACCAGCCCGCCGGCCCGCGCGTGAAAGCTCCAGCATTGCGGCTCGGGCTCGTCCTCATAGACGAAACAGATGTTGCCGGCGTCCTCGTACCAGAGGCCGTTCTTGCATTTGCCATCCAGGAACGACCAACGCACGCGGCGCCCTTCCAGGTATTCTTCGCCGCCATAGGGTTGGCCGGAAAACCCGTAATGCAGGGTTTTGCCTGTGGCATAGGCCTCGAACTCCGCGCCGCTCATGCCCGGGTCTGCCAGGGCTGGGGCGGTCATCAGACAAAAGGCAAAGATGAAACGCAGCATGGGACCTCTTACCGTTCCGGGGTCGGATTTGGCTGCGGATGGACCTCGTGCCACTTTCGCAACTCCCGTTTCATCACACGCTGCCACAGGTTGGGCAGTAAGGCCAGCGTCGCCATGGTGGGCAGCGATCGGGGCAGCATCGGCGCCTCGTCCCGGCGCAGACGCAGCGCCGGATAGGGTCGCGCGGGGTGGGCGTGGTGGTCGGAATGGCGCGGTGCATTCAGCATCAGATGCGTGGTGAACCAATGCGGTGCGTTCCAGCTGTGTTGCGGGCCAACGGGTTCCAGTTTGCCCGGCGCGATTTCGACCCGTTGCAGCCCGTAATGCTGCACATAATCCGACAGCATCAGCTGCACCTGCGCATAGAACGCGATCAGGACATGGGCCAACACACCTCCCCATCCGGCCAGCAGAAACGACGCCACCAGCATGGCGCAGGCCCCGGCCAGATAGCCGGCGTAAGGGTGCACCCGCTTGCGCCCGGCGCGTTTCATGTCGAAACTTTCGATCTCGTATCCCGCCTTGAATGACCCCAGCCAGGCGCGCGGAAAGAACTGATAAAACGTCTCGCCCTCGCGCGCCGAATTCGGATCCTGAGGCGAGGCGACGAACCGGTGGTGGATCTTGTTATGCGCACTGGTGTGGTGGCCAAACAGCAGACTGATATAGACCCATTTGCCCAAGGTGAATAAGCCGCGTGACCCACGGTGGATCAGCTCATGCGCATTGGAATTGGACACCTGGCCAAAGAACAGCCCGGCGGCGAAAAACAGCACGGTTTTTTCGCCGAAATGCAACCCGGTGCCCCCCGCCAGCGCATAGATCACCCAGGCCAATACGGCGAAATGCGCCACCGCCAGCACGACGGACAGACGATTCGCGCCTGTGAAATCGGCGTCCGCGTCCGCCGTGGGGGGCTGCGCGGACACGGCTTCGTCCACCGCAAAGGCCATCAGCGTGATATAGGCCAACGCGATGACCACGGCCCAGCCGCCAAAGCCCGCCCCAAGGGCGATGAGGCCCACAGGGGCCAGGGCAATCAGGGCAAATGTGCGAACCGGGTACATGGCGGCATTCCTTTTTCGCGCAGGGTACGCCCAGTCCGGGGCGACGAAAACCCGCATCCGACAAATTCGGTTGCGCGAACTGTCCTGCGCATGTCGTTTTTGGCCTGTGTTGGCGGCGGCGGGGCGGCTATTCTGGCCCAGCAACCTAGGCAGGGAACGAACGGCCATGGCACTGGACGACAAAAAAGGCGTGTGGAAATCGGGGCGCGGCAAGGGGCGGCGCACGCCCAAGGGTCGCCAGCTTGACCCCCAGGCCCATGATCAGGTTCTGGCGCTGTTGGGGGATCGGCCGCGTCAGCGCGACCTGCTGATTGAATTCCTGCATCTGATCCAGGATGCCTATGGCCACCTGTCCGCCGATCACATCCGCGCCTTGGCGCAGGACCTGGGCACCGGTCAGGCCGAGATTTACGAGGTCGCAAGTTTCTATGCCCATTTTGATCTGGTCAAAGACGGCGACACGCCGCCCCCCGCCCTGACCATTCGCGTCTGTGACAGCCTGTCGTGCGAATTGGCCGGATCCGAGGCGTTGCACAAGGCGCTGGCTGACGGCCTGGACCCCACCCAGGTGCGCGTTCTGCGTGCGCCCTGCATGGGCCGCTGTGACACCGCGCCGACGTTGGAACTGGGCCACAATCACATCGATCACGCCACGGTCGACAAGGTTCAGGCCGCCATTCACGCGGGTGCCACCCACCCGGTGATCCCGGATTACGAAGGCTTTGCCGAATACCAGGCCGAAGGCGGCTATCGCATGCTGACACAGCTGCGCGACAATGGTGACTGGCAGGCCGTTCAGACGCAGATCAAGGCTGCCGGTCTGCGTGGCCTTGGCGGCGCGGGCTTCCCGTCGGGCACCAAATGGGGCTTTGTGCGTGCCAACGCTGGCCCGCGTTACCTGGCCGTGAATGGCGACGAGGGCGAACCGGGCACCTTCAAAGACCGCCACCACCTGGAACGCACCCCGCACATGTTTTTGGAAGGCATGTTGATCGCCGCCTGGGCGGTCGAGGCCGAGACCTGTTTCATCTATATGCGCGATGAATACCCCGCCGTTCTGGACATCCTGCGCCGCGAAATCGCCGCGCTGGAAGGGGCTGGCATCGTTGCGCCGGGCTATATCGACCTGCGGCGCGGTGCGGGGGCTTATATCTGCGGCGAAGAAAGCGCGATGATTGAAAGCATCGAGGGCAAGCGCGGCATGCCGCGCCACCGCCCGCCTTTCGTGGCCCAGGTTGGTATCTTCAATCGCCCGACCTTGGTGCATAACGTCGAAACCCTGCTGTGGGTTGCACGCATCGCCCGGTTTGGCCCCGAGGTCCTGAATTCGGTTGAAAAGAATGGCCGTATCGGGCTGCGCAGCTATTCGGTTTCGGGGCGCGTGCAAAACCCCGGCGTGCATCTGTTGGCGGCGGGTTCGACCATCACCGATATCATCGACGCGGCCGGGGGCATGTTGCCCGGTCACGCTTTCAAAGCCTATCAGCCCGGCGGCCCGTCCTCGGGTCTGTTGCCCGCATCCATGCGTGACGTGCCGCTGGATTTCGACACGTTGCAGCCGCATGGCACCTTTATCGGCTCGGCCGCCGTGGTGGTCCTGTCCGATCACGATTCAGCGCGCGCCGCCGCCCTGAACATGCTGCGCTTCTTCGAGGACGAAAGCTGTGGCCAATGCACGCCTTGCCGTGTCGGCTGTGAAAAAGCCGTCAAGCTGATGCAGGCGGACAGCTGGGATCAGGGGCTGCTGGAAGAGCTCTGCGTTGCCATGGGGGACGCGTCAATCTGCGGTCTGGGTCAGGCCGCGCCAAACCCGATCCGGCTGGTCATGAAACACTTCCCGGACGAAGTCTGAGGTCTCGTCCGGCTCAACCCGGCGGCGCCCCTCATTCGTTGCGATACACCCGGCAATTGCACCCTGCGGCGAACAGCTGTTTGCACAGGGCCACGGCCTTGTCGCGACTGCTGCGCCCGATCCGCGCCATGATGAAGCCCTTGCGCCCGCCGACGCGGTTTTTCACCGGCACATAATCGGGCGTTTCATCCGTGATCAAGCCGCGACAGGTGCGGGTTTTCACGCCGTAGTTCGCGGCGGCCTGTTTCTGCGTCGCCCCGAACGCCAGTTGCACGCCCCAGGGGGGCAACAGCGGCTCGGCCTGTGGTGGCGGCGACAAGCGACGATCGCGCGCCAGGGCGTAACAGGACTGCGGCCACGCCAGGCCGTCGGATAGCTTCAGATCGGGCAGTTCAACATCGTCTACCAGCCAATCCTCAGCCCGCATACCGGTGATGATCTGCACATATTTCACCGTTTCTGGCATCAATCCACCGCTGCCGTCAATCAACCCGCGCGCGCGCCGCTCACCGCCATTATACCCCACGGCTGCCAGGCCCAGATTGCCAAAACGGCCAACCATGTCCGCCAGATACTGCGCCGAATGCTCCAAGGCTTCGGCCGGATTGAACGCATCCGACAGCCCCCGCTGCGCCGCCGTGCCCGGCATGAATTGCGCGATGCCCCGCGCGCCCGCAGGGCTGATGGCAAACGGATCAAAGCGGCTTTCTTGCCAGATCAGGCGCGTGAAAAATCCGCGATCCAGCCCGTGACGGGCGGTGAACCGGTCAATTGCCTGACAGGTGTCGAATACGAAATGCGCGTCGCGAATGCATTCGACCTGACCCCAGCGGGGCGTCGAACAGGCCCGATCCGGCGGCTCGGCCCGCAGGGGGGTGGCCAGAGATGTGGCAAGGGGCGTGGCGACACACCACAGAATGGCAACCAGAAAACGCATAACATCGCCATCCTGACGCCCTTGACCCCGCCCCGCAACCCGCGCAGTTTTGCGCGCAAAAGGAAACGCCATGCCCAGTTGGATCGCTTACGTCGCCATTGCCGCCGCCATCGCTTATCTGCCGATGACGGATCGGCCCAACAGCCTGCTGCGATCCGTGTGGAAAACCGTGCCCGTCGCCGCGTTGGCCCTGGCCGCCTGGATCGCCGGAGGCCCCGCCTTTCTGGTCGCCGCCCTGTTCCTGTCGGCCCTGGGCGACTGGTCTCTGTCGCGCAATGGCGCGGCCAGCTTTCTCTATGGTCTCAGCGCCTTCGCGCTCAGCCACATTGTCTATATCCTGCATATGCTGGCCATTTCCGGCGCCATGCCCTGGGAGGGATTTGTACTTTTCCCGCTTTTCGCCATTGCGATGTTTGCCGTCACAGTGTCGACGGAAACCTGGCTGATCCCGCACACCGGCGCGATGAAATGGCCCGTGCGTGCCTATGTGGTGATCATTTTGACCATGGGTCTGTCGGCGATGACCCTGCCTGCCGGTCACCTGCCAGCGCTGATCGGCGCGGGGCTGTTCGTGGCCTCGGACCTGATCCTGTCGATCGAACTGTTCCGTCTGGGCGACAAGCACCGCCTGACCCCGCTGGCGTCAAAACTGGTCTGGATCACCTATATCGGCGCGCAGGTCGGGCTGTTCTGGGGCCTTGGCGGGCTGGGATAGGGACCTGCCCCTTCCATCTCGCGCGCAGCTATACTAGGTGATTGAAAGGCATTACCGGGGGCGCAGATGGCGTTTTTCACGAAACTCAAGGATCGGCTGTTCAAATCCTCCTCGAAACTCGAGGAAGGTCTGGAGGCCATCGTCGATGATGGCGGCGAAGAGGAACTGGTCGAGCTGGCCGAGCCTGCCCCTGAACCGACACCCGAGCCGGACCCGACACCAGACCCGGTGCCCGTACCCGACCCGGTGCCTGCACCTGTACCCGCACCAGCCCCCCAGCCAGAGCCTTCCCCAGAGCCGGCCCCCGTTGAAATCCCAGGCCCGATCATCGAGACCCCGGCACCAGCGCCGGTAGAGGTTCCCAGCCCCGCGCCGCAAGAAGACCCAGCCCCGAAACCCGGCCTGTTTGGCCGTATTTTGGGCCGGGCACCCAGCACTCCGCACAAGGTCACGCGCCGCGTGTTGGATGACGACATGCTGGAAAGCCTTGAGGATCTGATGATCACATCCGACATGGGCGTCGACACCGCCATGCGCGTCACCGCCAACCTGTCCGAGGGCCATTTCGGCAAGAAACTGTCGGTCGAGGAAATCAAAACCCTGATGGCCAATGAAATCGCGCGCATCATGGAAAATGTCGCCGTGCCGCTGCCTCTGTACCCGAAAAAACCGCAGGTCGTGCTGGTGGTCGGGGTGAATGGCTCGGGCAAGACGACGACGATTGGCAAGCTGGCCAGCCAGTTCAAAGGCGCTGGCAAATCCGTCGTGATCGCAGCGGGCGACACGTTCCGCGCCGCGGCCGTCGAACAGTTGCAGGTCTGGGGCGATCGCGCTGGCGTGCCGGTTCTGACCGCGCCCGAAGGATCGGACCCCGCGTCGCTGGCGTTTGATGCCATGACCAAGGCCGAAGAAGACGGCGCCGATCTGTTGTTGATCGACACCGCTGGGCGGCTGCAAAACCGCGCCGACCTGATGGAAGAACTGGCCAAAATCGTCCGCGTTATCAAGAAGAAAGACGAAACCGCGCCGCATAACACCCTGTTGGTTCTGGATGCCACGACGGGGCAGAACGCGCTGTCACAGGTCGAAACCTTTCAGAAACTGGCCGATGTATCAGGCCTGGTTATGACCAAGCTGGACGGCACCGCAAAAGGCGGCGTGCTGGTCGCGCTGGCGGATAAATTCGCCCTGCCGATCCACGCCATCGGCGTTGGTGAACAGATCGACGACCTGGCCCCGTTCGACCCGGAAGACTTTGCCAAAGCGCTGACGGGCGCGTGACGGGCGTAGGTCAAGCGGGGCTGCTTGCACCATGACCGACTGGCTGATCTCGCTTGAAGGCACCGAGGCGGGGCATCAGTTGGCGCTGGGCCTGGCCCTGATGGCCGCTTTCCTGCATGCGCTGTTTGGCGCGCTGCAAAAGGGCAAGCACGATCCCTGGCTGTCGCGCGGGGCGATCGATGCCTCCTATGGCCTGATTGCCATGCCGTTCGCCCTGTTCGTCGTGCCCTGGCCCGAACCCCACATGTGGCCGATCTTTGGTGCCGCTTTCGTGATCCACGTCGTCTATAAATTCGCGCAGGCCTATACCTATACGCTGGGCAGCTACACGGTTGTGTACCCCGTCGTGCGCGGCACCGGGCCGTTGTTTGCGGTCATCGGCGCGGGGTTTCTGTTTGGCGAACATTTTACGGCGGTGCAATGGATGGGAGTCGCGACCTTGTTGGCCGGGATTTACGGCCTGGCCGCCTATAACCTGAAGCACTGGCAGATCGGGCGCGACAAGTTGAAACCGGCCATCGCCATGGCGGTTCTGACCGGGTTTTTCGTGGCCGCCTATACCACCTGGGACGCCTACGGCATCCGTGCCACTGCGAACCCGTTCACCTTTCTGGCCTGGTTCTTTTTCCTTGATGGGCTGGCAATGCCGCCAGTGGCGTATCTGCGATACCGCAACATGGCACAGCGCCCCGCCTTGGGCCCTCTGGCGGCCAAGGGTTTAATCGGCGCCTTCACGGCCTATCTGTCGTTTGGCTCGATTATGATGGCGACGCGGCTGGATTCGGTGGGCGAGGCCGCCGTGCTGCGCGAAACCTCGACCGTGTTTGCGGCATTGATCGGCTGGCTGGTGCTGGGCGAAAGCACGGGGCCGCGCCGCGTGGCCTTAATGGCTTTGATCGCCGTTGGTGCCGTGATAGTCGAAATGGGCGGATAAGCCGGCGGATGAAAAGGACCCTGTGATGAGCGAGAAAACGATCAGCCCCGGCGTGAAAATGGCGCTGGAATACGGTCCCATCATCCTGTTTTTTGTCGGCTATACGCTGCTCAAAGAACGCATGTTCACGGTCGGGGGCACCGAATATTCAGGCTTTATCGCCGTCACCGCCATGTTCATTCCGCTGTTGGCGATTGTGACGTTTGTTCAATGGCGCCTGACCCGCCACGTTTCGAAAATGCAGATCGTGACGCTGGTGCTGGTCACCGGATTTGGTGGGTTGTCGATCTGGTTGAACGACGAACGGTTCTTCAAGATGAAGCCGACGATGATCTATCTGCTGTTTGCAGGCGTGTTGGGGTTTGGCCTGTTGCGCGGCCAAAGCTATCTGGAAAGCGTCATGGATCAGATGCTGCCGCTGGAGCGGGTTGGCTGGATGATCCTGACCAAACGCCTGGCGCTGTTCTTCGTGTTTCTGGCGGTGGCAAACGAAGCAATCTGGCGCTCTCTGTCCACCGACACCTGGGTCACGTTTAAGACCTTCGGCCTGCCGCTGTGCACCTTCGCGTTCTTCGCCAGCCAGGCCGGGGTGTTTTCCAAATACGGCATCGCCGAGGAAGACGCCGAGGGCGATCCCAACGCCTGATCGGCCTGTTTAACATCGTTAACAAAGCCCGGTTTTGGCCTTTAACATTGTTAACATTCGCAGTTGCGGCCCGTTAACATTGTTAAACACGCCAAGGACAGAAAACGCCAAGGACGGTTGACGCAAAATGTCGCACAGGGTACATCCTCGATCAGAGGCGATTTGTACCACCGGATTGCGGGCCTCTTAAAACATGCCGCTAAAGAGGTCAGGGAAAATGCCCCCGACGCTCATCTGCGGTGGGGGTTTTTTTGTGCGGAAAGGATCGCGCGATGACAGGTTGGAGCAAACGCACCAAGGCGGTGCATGCGGGTGCACGGCGCAGCCAGTACGGCGAAGTCAGCGAGGCGATGTTCCTGACGCAGGCCTTTGTATATGACACCGCCGAGGCCGCCGAGGCCCGGTTCGTCGACGCTGGCGACGACGAATTTATCTATGCCCGCTATGGCAACCCAACCAACCGCATGTTCGAAGACCGCCTGGCGATGCTGGAAGGCACCGAAGACGCCTTCGCCTGTGCATCCGGTATGGCCGCCGTCAACGGCGCGCTGATGGCGCTGACCAAAGCGGGCGACCACGTGGTGTCCTCGCGCGCGCTGTTTGGCTCCTGCCTCTATGTGCTCGAAGACGTGCTGGGCCGCTTTGGGGTCGAGATTACGCTGGTCGATGGCACCGACAATGCGGCCTGGGATGCGGCCATTCGCCCGGACACCAAGCTGGTGTTTCTGGAAGCCATTTCCAACCCGACGCTTGAGGTGATCGACCTGGCCTATGTGGTCAAGATCGCCCATGAAAACAACGCCTTGGTGGTGGTTGACAACGCCATGCCGACGCCTGTGTTTTCCTATGCAACCAAGCTGGGCGCGGACCTTGTGGTTTATTCGACCACGAAACATGTGGACGGGCAGGGGCGCATGCTGGGCGGTGCGATCTGCGGCTCGCGCGATTTGATCCGCGGTCCGATTGAAATCTATCTCAAACACACCGGCGGGGCGATCAACCCGTTTGCCGCCTGGACCCATCTCAAGGCACTCGAGACGCTGGACCTGCGTGTGCGCGCGCAGGCCGACAGCACCATGCAGGTCGCCGAAGGGCTGGCAGATCACGCGAAACTGACGCGGCTCAGCTATCCGACCCATCCGTCGCATCCGCAATATGACATCGCCATTCAACAGGCGCCATCGGGCGGCACGGTTCTGGCGATTGAGGTCAAAGGCGGCAAGGACGCCTGTTTCCGGTTCCTGAATGCGTTGGAGATTTTCACGATCTCGAACAACTTTGCCGATGCGAAATCCATCGCGACCCACCCGGCGACCACCACGCACCAACGTCTGCCGCAGGACCAGAAAGATACGCTGGGCATTTCCGATGGTCTGGTGCGCCTGTCGATCGGACTGGAGGATGTGGATGACCTGTTGGCCGACCTGAACCAGGCGCTGGACGCCGCTTAAGGCACTGATTTCAAATGATATGTCAAGGCGCGGGCGATTAGCAAGGTCAGCTTGACCGCGTCCAGATCATCCAGCGCGCGAAACAACACCGCCCGCGTGCCATCATAGCGGAAATCCTGTGGGAACAGGGTTTGAAAGCCGGAAATCACATCGGTGTGGCAATGCGCAAAGATCGCATAACCACCCGTTTTGGGCGCGCCCAAACGCAGGGTTGTGCCCGATTAGGTGTCCGGCGTCAGATAGGCGGGCTGGCCCCATTTCAACGTCTCTTGGACCTGACCAACCCCTGGGATGGTGGCAGCCGTTTGAAAAATCAGCGCACGCAAGGCCAACAGCCCGGCCCGGGCCTCGGGGGCAAAGCTGTCAAACCGGCGTTTGACCGCAGGGTCCGCAAAGGGTCGATCAGGGGTGTCCATGCCCGTCCATATCGGCCGTTGGGGATTGTGTCAAAACCGCTTGGCCTGACTGATCTGCACGCCTAAATGTCGTTTGCGTCGCAGTCGATTTGGTGAATCGCTGTCAAACCCTTATATTAGGGATGCGCGACAGGACCAGAGGGCCAGACATGAACCACATTACGCCTGATATCGACGAGGCCCCTGACCGCGATGACGCGGCGCAGGCCCTGAAAGTTTTGCGCGACTGGGCGGCTGGGGCCGATCCTGTCGAGGTGGCGCAACTGGACCCGTCGATTGCCCGGCTTTTGCCCGGCGGTGCGCTGTCCAATTATCCGGCGCTGTCACGCGATTATCCGTCCGATTTCGCGCCGGATGCAGGTTACAAGGCGGGCATGCCCGACCTGCAAAACGGCCCCGCCAGCCTGATCCAGGGCGCAAAACGGCACATCCAGCACGTCGGAATTTCGAATTTTCGTCTGCCGATCCGATACCATACCCGCGACGCGGGCGACCTGATATTGGAAACCTCGGTCACCGGTACGGTCAGCCTTGAGGCTGGCAAGAAGGGCATCAACATGTCGCGCATCATGCGCAGCTTTTATGCCCACGCGGAAAAGACCTTCAGTTTCGATGTGATTGAACACGCGCTGGACGACTACAAAACTGATCTGGAGAGCCTGGACGCCCGCATCGAAATGCGCTTTTCCTACCCGGCACGGGTGCAGAGCCTGCGATCCGGCCTGTCTGGCTATCAGTATTACGACATTGCGCTGGAACTGGTGGAACACCACGGCAAGCGGCGCAAGTTCCTGCATCTGGACTATGTCTACAGCTCGACCTGCCCCTGTTCGCTGGAACTGGCCGAACATGCCCGCCAGCAGCGCGGGCAATTGGCGACGCCGCATTCGCAACGCAGTGTCGCGCGGATTTCGGTTGAGAAAATCAAGCAGCTGAACCAGACCTTGTGGTTCGAAGACGTGATCGACATGTGCCGCTGTGCCGTGCCGACCGAAACCCAGGTAATGGTGAAGCGCGAGGACGAACAGGCATTCGCCGAACTGAATGCCGCCAACCCGATCTTTGTCGAAGACGCCGCACGGCTGTTTTGCGAACAGTTACAACAGGATGCGCGCATCGGTGATTTCCGCGTGGTGGCCAGCCATCAGGAAAGCCTTCACAGCCATGACGCTGTGTCGATCCTGACCGAAGGCGAAACATTCGAGGCCCAAAGCCTTGATCCGAAACTGTTTTCGACCCTGTTTCATGTCGGCTGATCCGCTGATGTGAAAGGATCGAATTTTCACGGTTTTTTCCGATCTAATTGGTCGGAAATTAACCGCTGAGTGCGGTGTTTCTACTGACTAATCAGTGGAAACAGTCATGGCGGTCGTCACAGGCGACGGCATATTTATCGACACCGGCGCGACTGGGTCCAGCGTCGGGGCACGATCTCTGGCGGTGGCATAACCGTGACCCGCGACACATCGACCGCAACTCTGTTGGGGACAGCCACGGTAAGCGACCCGTCGTTGGCGGATGAGACCGGGATATATGATTTCGTGGGCACCGACGGGGCTGGCGCGTTTGAGGAAATCGAACATATGGTCGGCACGGTCTATGACGATGTCCTGTCCGGGGAAGACGGGCATGACGACCTGGCTGGCGGATCAGCGGCCGACCGATTGGATGGTGGCGTCAATGATGACTTCCTGACCGGCGGTACGGGTGACGATACCTTTGTCATGTCAGATGGCGGTGGGATGGACACCATCACTGATTTCGACATGGGTGACGCGGACGCGAACGGGTTTACCAATGATCAGCTGGACCTGCCCGTCTGTCGTGACCAGATCGCCGGGGCGATCTGCGCCCCCTCTTGCCACGTGAGGCGTTTCGCGCCCGTCTTGCGTTGGGCATCGCGCCCGCCATGCCGCATCCTGCTTGACAGCCGGGCCGCGCCCGTCCAACCCTGCGCCCATGTTCGATTTGCGCCCTGTTGGATATGTCATCGGCCTGCTCGTCGCCGTCCTTGGGGCGACGATGTGCATACCCATGTTGATTGACCTGATCGACGGGAGCGCGGACTGGACCGTTTTTCTGCAAAGTGCGGTCATCACCGTTCTGATCGGCGGCACGATTGCGATTGCCAGCTCAAATGGTGTTGAACAGGGCCTGTCGATCCAGCAGACGTTTCTGTTGACCACGGGGGTTTGGGTCGCGCTGCCGCTGTTTGGGGCCTTGCCCTTTGCGCTGAGCGAGGTGGACGCGCGCATCGTCGATGCGTTCTTTGAATCGATGTCGGGCATGACAACAACCGGCGCGACGGTGTTCTCGGGGTTGGATGAGATGCCCAAGGGGGTCTTGCTGTGGCGGTCGATGCTGCAATGGTTCGGCGGGATCGGGATCATCGTCGTGGCAATGGTGTTCCTGCCTGAACTGCGGATCGGCGGCATGCAGATTTTCCGCTCGGAAGCCTTTGACACTATGGGAAAAGTGTTGCCCCGCGCTGCCGAAATCGCAGGGCGGATCACCTGGATCTATATCTTTCTGACCATGACCTGTGCGGTGGCATATTTCCTGCTGGGCATGGAAGGGTTTGATGCGATCAACCATGCGCTGACCACCATGTCGACGGGCGGGTTTTCGACCCATGACGCGTCCTTTGGCAAATATCAGGGCACGCCGGAATATGTCGCATCTGTTTTCATGATCCTGGCAAGCCTGCCGTTCGTACGCTATATCCAGCTGTTGAATGGCACGGCAAAACCTCTGTTGGTTGATCCGCAGGTGCGGGCCTATCTGGTGGTCATTTTCCTGGTGACAATCGCCATGACCATGTTCCGTCTGATCGTTGATGGCGACAATTTCGCCCATGGGTTCCGCGAGGGCGTGTTCAATGTCACCTCGATCATTTCCGGCACGGGCTATGCCAGCACGGATTACCAGGAATGGGGCCAACTGCCTGTCGTTACCTTCTTTTTCCTTGGGTTGATCGGCGGCTGCGCCGGTTCGACCGCCTGTTCGATCAAGATCTTTCGCTATCAGCTGTTGCTGGCGTCGATTCGCGTGGCGGTCCAGCGTATTCATTCGCCGCATGGGGTGTTCCTGCCGCGCTATGGCGGGCGGCCGGTCAGCCAGGACATCCTGTCGTCGGTCATGGCGTTTTTCCTGTTTTTCATCGTGTCGATGGGGGTGCTTTCGGTGGCGCTCAGCCTGACGGGGCTGGATTTTGTCACCTCAGTGTCCGGGGCGGCGACGATGCTGGCCAATATCGGGCCGGGGCTGGGTGACGTCATCGGGCCATCGGGCAATTTCCAGCCGCTGAATGACACGGCCAAGTGGATGATGATCGGCGCCATGTTGATCGGGCGGCTTGAGCTGCTGGTCGTCTATGTCCTGTTTACATTGAATTTCTGGAGGGGCTGATGTCTCAGGCGCCGCAAAAGCCGCTGGGGGCACAGATGTCCCATATGCTGAAAGACCGCGGCGTCGATGTGATTTTCGGCATCCCTGGCGTTCATAATATCGAGATGTACCGCGGCATTGAAGAGGCCGGGATCACCCACATTCTGGCGCGTCACGAACAGGGTGCGGGGTTCATGGCCGATGGCTATGCCCGCGCGACGGGCCGTCCGGGCGTGTGTTACGTCATCACCGGTCCGGGGCTGTTGAACACGCTGACGCCGCTGGGCCAAGCCTGGTCCGACAGCTCGTCCGTGCTGGCGATTTCGTCTTGCCTGGACGAGGTCGCGGCGCGCAAAGGCCAGCTGCACCAGATGCGGGATCAACAGGGCGCGGGGGCGACGGTCTGTGACTGGTCGGAAACGGCGCTCAGCGCTCAGGCCGCTTTTGCGCTGGTCGACCGTGCGCTGGGCGAATTCACATCCGAACGCAAGCGGCCCAAGCACATACAGGTGCCGATCGCCCTGTTGGGCAGCCGCGTCGGACCTGCGCCCGATCCGGTGATGCAGCCCACACGCCCGCAGGCACGGCCCGAGGACGTGGCCGCCGTGGCCGAATGGCTGATTGGCGCCGAACGCCCGATGTTCATCTTTGGCGGCGGCGCGAGCGATGGCTGGCAGGACGCACGGCGTCTGGTCCAAGCAACCGGCGCGGCCAGTTTTTGCAGCTTTGCGGGCCGGGGCATCGTGCCTGATGATGCGCCGCTGTCCTATGGTCCCGCGCTGTCACGGCCCGGGTCGGTAGAGGAGATTGCCAAGGCCGATCTGGTCATTGTCGTTGGATCAGAACTGGCCGAGGTCGACCTGTGGCGCGACAGGTTGGGGCACGACGCGCCGCTGGTGCGCGTGGACATCGACGCCGCCGCCCTGTGTGAAACCGTGCGCCCCGATTTGGGCATTGTTGGCGACGCGGGCGCGTTTCTGGCCGACCTGTTGGCGCTGGTGGAACCCCATGTCACGCCGGGAAAATGGAACGCGGATGAGATCGCTCAGGCGCGGGTGCGGTTCCATGCCGAGGCCAGCGCGGCGCGCCCGGGCATCGCCGAAATCTGTGCGGCTCTGATCCCTGAAATGCCCGACGATCTGGTCGTCTATTCGGACATGACGCAGTTTTCTTATGTCGCGAAAGAGGTCTGGCCGATGGCCGCGCCGGGCCGCTGGCACCACCCGTTCGGCTTTGGCACTTTGGGCTGGGCGCTCCCGTCTGCGATTGGTGGCAAGGTGGGGCTGGGGGATGTGCCAACCCTGTGCATCGCCGGGGATTACGGGTTCCAGTACACGGTGCAGGAACTGGGCACGGCGGTCGAACTGGGGCTGAGCCTGCCGATCCTGTTGTGGGACAATGGCAAGCTGAAAGAGATCGAAGACAGCATGGTGAGAAGCCAGATCGCGCCCAATGCGGTTGTCGCGCGCAACCCGGATTTCTGCGCCTTGGCACGGGCTTACGGCGCGCAAGCTGTGGCGCCGGGCACGTTGGATGAATTGGTTGCGGCGATTAAGGACGGGTTTTCGGCGGATGGCCCGACCCTGATCCATGTGACGCCCGCGATCCTGGGCTGACGGGGATACCGGACCCAACCGGCTCCAACCGGACCCAACAAAAAAGCGCGGGGCAGGACCCCGCGCTTTTTGCGTTTTCAAAGGCTGTGGATCAGTTCCAGCAGCTGACCAGGACGGCCATGTCGGCGGCCATTGCGCTCATGTCCACAGGGTGCATCGAGGCATTGGCGTCTGTCGCCGTGACATTGATGCCGTTTTCCGACAGGAAGCTCGCCAGCGCCGTTGCGTCTGTGGCAAAGTTCACGTCACCGGGCAGCTGTTGGCCTGATGCGCCCAGGCGCGGCAGCAACATGCCAACCACGGCGCCGCCGCTGTCCATCACCGGGCCGCCCGCGTCACCGTCCTGCACGGCCAGGGCCAGGCGGGTCAGCTCTGCTTCGCCCTTCAGCCCGACCAGATCGGCCAGCTTGCCAAAGGTCAGTGTGGGGGCGGACAGGCGACCTTCGTAGGAGTAGCCCGCCACCGCCACGTCGGCGTTCAGGCGCGGTTCGGTTGTCAGAAACTGGGCCACGGCACCGGGGGCCAGATTGGCGCCGGGTTTCAACAGCGCAACCCCCAGAGCGTCATCAACCGCGACAACGCTGGCCTCGTGGCTGTCATTGATGGTGATGCGGGTGCAGGCGGCGACGGCCTGAGCGGTGGTCAGAACCGCGCCCTTGCCATCAACATAAAACCCCGAACGCGACATGTCGGCCCGGCGGATTTCCAGCCCCGACAGAAGGTCCAGGCTTTGTGTCGCCTGATCAAGCCCGGCATTGTCGGCCAAAGCCCCTTCGCCCAGCGAGGCAAAGCTGGCCTGCATTTCCTTCAACGCCAGCGCCCGGCGTTTTTCGTCACCAGTGGGCCAGATCAGGGTGAAACCCTTGACCGCCCCATCCACCAGCCGCGCATAGGTGTGCGAGGTGATGTTGGCGTCCGTACCCGTCAGGGTGAATTCGCTTTCCTTGCGTTCACGATCCCCATCCATGGGCACGATTTCCAGCGTTTGCAGGATGTCATACAGCCCGAACAACGTGTTCTGGTCGCCAGTCTGGCTGATCAGCACCACGCGCACGCCGCTGTCGGCCTGGCTGTCGTAATGGGCAAAGGGTGCCTCGTAGCGGCCAAAGCCAACCATGCCGGCGGGCATGGCGATTTCGATGCCAGCGTCTTGGTCCTGAGTGACGGCCATGCCCAGGCTGTCGATCACACCCTGATAGTCGCCCAACAGGCGCGCGCGTTGTTTGGTGGTCAACACGCCGGTGACCTCGTCGCCCTTGGCGGTTTGATAGTCGCTCATCGAGCGACGCGTGCCGGGGCCGAACGCGCCGTCAATGGCGGCGTCATAGAAGCCTTCCCATTTCAGAGCGACCTGTAACGCCTCGCGTTCGCCACGGTCCAGCAGCCGTTCCGAGGCCTGCGCCTCGCGTTTGGTTTCGTCAGAGGGCGGCGGCGGGGGCGGGGCCACCACGGCCGGGGTTGCCGTGTCCGTCGGTGCCACGATGGGGGCCGCGCCCAGGGCGTTCACACCAATCGGCCAGAACTGTTGGCGATACTGGCTGGTAAAGGCGATGAAACTGTCACGCGGGATCGCCCCCTGCGCGCGCAGCGTTGCCAGCCGCGAGGTCGCATCGTCGCGCGTATATGGCCCCAGCGCGATGGCGTACCAGTTGCCGCCCATGCGGAACCCGTTCACATCGAGCAGCTGACCGGCATAGGTCTGTGCCGACCGCTGGGCGGCCTGCAATGTCGGTTGCGCTTCGACCTGAATCCAGGCCGTTTGTGCCGAGGCGATACCTGCCCAGACCGTAACAATGGCGACAATAATCGCGGAATAAAGTTGCTTCATAACCCCTCGTGGCCCGTATCGGGCACATTTACGTCAAAAACCGTTCCGATCAGATACACACCATCACAGGGGGGCAGGTCAATAAGGCTGCCGCACCGATTGACGCTTTGTGACCCAAAGCCTATTGAGGGCGCGACATAAGACACGGGTTCCGAAGGGGTTCCATGCCATGACAGACACACGACCGAAAAGTTTCCAGGAGATCATCCTGCGGCTTCAGAATTACTGGGCCGAACAGGGCTGTGCGATTCTGCAACCCTATGACATGGAGGTCGGCGCGGGCACGTTCCACCCGGCGACGACGCTGCGCGCGCTGGGCACGAAAGCCTGGGCGGCGGCCTATGTTCAGCCTTCGCGCCGTCCGACCGATGGGCGGTACGGTGAAAACCCCAACCGGTTGCAACATTATTACCAGTATCAGGTGCTGATCAAACCCAGCCCGCCCAACCTGCAAGACCTGTATCTGGGGTCACTGCGCGCCATTGGCATCGACATGGATCTGCACGACATCCGCTTTGTCGAAGATGACTGGGAAAGCCCAACCCTGGGCGCCTGGGGTCTGGGGTGGGAGGTCTGGTGCGACGGCATGGAAGTCAGCCAGTTCACTTATTTCCAACAGGTCGGCGGCCACGACTGCACGCCCGTGTCGGGCGAACTGACCTATGGTCTGGAACGTCTGGCGATGTATGTGCTGGGCGTCGATCACGTCATGGACATGCCGTTCAACGACCCGCAATCGCCCATTGCGCTGTCCTATGGCGACATCTTCAAGCAGACCGAAGAAGAATACGCGCGCTGGAATTTCGATATCGCCAACACCGACGTGTTGCTGCGCCACTTTGAAGAGGCCGAGGTCGAATGCGCCGCGATCCTGTCGTACGACCATATCGACCCGAAAACCGGCAAGCGCATCATCATGGCGCACCCGGCCTATGACCAATGCATCAAGGCCAGCCACATGTTCAACCTGCTGGACGCGCGCGGTGTGATTTCGGTCACCGAACGCCAGGCCTATATCGGCCGCGTCCGCACCTTGGCAAAACAATGCGCCGACGCCTTTGTGTTGACCTCGGCAGGGGGGCACACCCCCGAAAGTGAATGGCTGTGAGCGGCAAAATCCTGGGGAGCCTGATCGTGGCCATCGCCCTTATCGCAGGCGTCGCAATCTATTGGTTGCAGATCTATGCCTTTTACGAGCCGGTCAACGCCGACGCCGTCGAAATGCGCATGACCAATGTGGTTACAGGCCAGGCCGAAGGCATTATTGCCGACGGGTTCCATGGGATTGATGCCGACAGCTCACCGCTCAGGTTTCGAGGCTGTTTCACCACCACCATGTCGCAAGCTCTGTTGACCGAAACCTATGAAACCTACGAACAGGCCGCGCCTCTGACCGCGCCGCGGTGGTTTGACTGTTTCAACGCCGTGGAAATCGGCAAAGCGTTGGAAACCGGCGAGGCGATCGCCTTTCTGGGCGAACGCGATATCATCTGGGGCTTTGACCGCGTGATTGCCGTGTTCGGCGACGGGCGCAGCTTTGCCTGGCACCAGATCAATGATTGCGGCAAGGAAGTCTTTGACGGCAGACCGTTGCCCGAAGGCTGTCCCACACAACCGCCCGCACACTCGAACGATATGACCCCGGAGCGTAATTAATATGCCTGACCTGCTGATCGAACTCTTCTCGGAAGAAATCCCCGCCCGGATGCAGGGCAAAGCCGCCGCTGACCTGAAGAAACTGGTCACCGATGGTTTGGTTGATGCCGGTCTGACCTATGCGGGCGCTGCCGCCTTTGCGACGCCGCGCCGTCTGACGCTGGCGGTTGACGGGGTGCTGGCGGCCTCGCCTGACACGCGCGAAGAACGCAAGGGGCCCAAGGTGGGCGCGCCCGTAAAGGCGATCGAAGGCTTCCTGCGCGGCGCGGGATTAACCATGGATCAGCTGGAAGAACGCGAAACCCCCAAGGGTGCGGTCTATTTTGCGACCATCGAAAAAAAGGGCCGCCCGGCCGCAGATATCACCGGTGAGGTGCTGGAAGGTACAATCCGCAACTTTCCCTGGCCGAAATCCATGCGCTGGGGCACGGGCACGCTGAAATGGGTGCGCCCTCTGCATTCGATCCTGTGCATCCTGTCGGACGAATCCGGGGCCGCGGTCGTACCGCTGGAGGTCGATGGGATCAAATCGGGCGACACCACCCAAGGCCACCGCTTCATGGCGCCAGGCAAGATCACCGTTACCGGGTTCGAAGACTATGCCGCCAAGCTGAAAAAGGCCCATGTGGTTCTGGACGCCCAAGAGCGTGCCGATCATATCTGGGAAGACGCCAAACAGGCGGCGTTCGCGCAGGGTCTGGAAATTGTCGACGACCAGGGCCTGCTGCGCGAAGTCGCAGGCCTGGTCGAATGGCCCGTCGTGCTGATGGGGGACATCGCCGAAGATTTCATCGAACTGCCGCCCGAAGTGCTGCAAACCAGCATGCGCGAACACCAGAAATTCTTTTCGGTGCGCAATCCGAAAACCGGCCGGATCGAAAAATTCGTCACCGTCGCAAATCGCGAGACGTCAGACCACGGCGCGACCATTCTGGCGGGCAACCAAAAGGTGCTGTTTGCCCGCCTGGCGGATGCAAAATTCTTCTGGGAAAACGACCTGCGCACGGTGAAATCCGTGGGGCTGGCGGGCATGGGCAAGCCGCTGGAGAACGTGACCTTCCACCGCGAACTGGGCAGCCAGGCCGATCGCATTGCGCGGATCGAAAAGCTGGCGGGCGAAGTCGCGCCGTTGGTTGGGGCCAAACCCGATCTGGCCGAGGAAGCCGCGCGAGTGGCTAAGGCCGATCTGTCGTCGGAAATGGTCTATGAGTTCCCGGAACTTCAGGGTGTCATGGGGCGGTATTATGCGTTGCGCGCCGACCTGCCCGAAAGCGTCGCGAACGCGTGTGAAATGCACTATTCGCCGCTGGGCCCGTCCGACGATGTGCCCACCGAACCTGTTTCCGTGGCGGTCGCCTTTGCCGACAAGCTGGACACGCTGACGGGGTTCTGGGCGATTGACGAAAAGCCTACCGGGTCAAAGGACCCCTATGCGCTGCGTCGCGCTGCGCTGGGCGTGATCCGCATCATCCTCAGCAATGATCTGCGCCTGCGTCTGGACCGGTTCATCGACAGTCAGCTGTTGAAACACGAGATCGCCCAGAATGCCGATGCCGCCGATGCCGCGGAACTGGCCGCGCTGGAAAGCACGCTGGATGAAATCGCCGATCACGGTGTGTTTGGCGCGGCCTTCCGCGCAGTGTTGGACAAGTTGGATGGTGATGCGCCAGCGATTGGCGACGGCACCCTGCTGGGCAGGATCGAGGCGAAGATGCCCGATGTCTCGGTCGATCTGTTGGGCTTTTTCCATGATCGTCTGAAGGTGCACCTGAAGGAAGAGGGCATTCGCCACGATGTGATCGACGCCTGTCTGAACATGCCCGGCAATGATGACCTGACGCTGTTGGTCAAACGGGCCGAGGCGCTGGCGGCGTTCCTGAAGACCGATGACGGGGAAAACCTGTTGCAGGGGTTCAAACGCGCCAACAATATCCTGTCCCAGGCCGAAGCAAAGGACGGGGTCGAATATTCGTTCGGTGCAGACGTGAAGTTCGCCGAAGACGATACGGAAAAGGCGTTGTTTGCGGCGCTGGATGACGCGCAAAGTGCAATCGCGCCGGCGATGCAGGGCGAAGATTTCGCCGCCGCAATGACGGCCATGGCGTCCCTGCGCGCGCCGATTGATGCGTTTTTTGAGGCGGTGCAGATCAACACCGACAATCAAATCGTGCGGCGCAACCGGTTGAACCTGTTGGCCCGCATTCGCGACATCTGCCACGGCGTGGCCGATCTGACCCGGATCGAAGGCTGAGGGGAGCGCAGCAGGGATTGTAACCCTTGTGTGACCGCCGACCTGCGCTATGGTGTTGGCGAATTGGAGGGTGCTGCAGTGCAGAAACTTGATGACATCACCGGGTTTATCGAAATCACGCCAAACGCACCGGTCGAAGCGGTGCGCCATGGTGGGCGGGCCAAGTGTCTGCAACGTCTGATCCGGCTCGAGATGCCGGTGCCACGGACCGCCGCGTTGGATTTCGATGCGGTGCATGGGATTTCTGCGGGTGAAATGCCGGATCTGGCGGCGTTGCTGTCGCTGTTTGGCAGTGACCCTTTGGTGTCGGTGCGCCCGTCGTCCGAAGACCCGGACTGGGGTGGTCCCGGCGCGATTCTGAACATTGGTATGAACGATGCGCAGCACGCCAAGCTGGTGGACAGCCATGGCGAAGCGGCCGCGAACGCGCTGTATCTGCGGTTCATTCAATCTTATGCCGTGCATGTGGGGCGTCTGGATCCTGACGAGTTTGAAGCCCCAAACGCCCCCACAGCCGAAGCGTTGAAGGCGGCGCTGGACCTGTACGAGGAGGAGACGGACGAGTATTTCCCGCAGGACCCCGAGGTGCAGCTTGCGGAAATCCTGCGCTCTATGGCGCGCGCCTGGGAGGGCACGACGGCCCGTCTGTTGCGCGAAGCCAAGGGCGCGCCGGCAGATGCCGGTCTGGGCCTGGTCGTGCAGAAAATGGCGCTGGGCGTGGGCAAGGGCCTGTCCGGTTCGGGGGTGATCCAGTTCGTCAGCGGCGCCACCGGGCGCAGCGAAGTGCGCGGGCGATACCTGTGCAAAAGCCAGGGCCGTGATGCCTTGGCCGAAGCCGGTGATCGCGATGTCATGTATCTGACCCGCGATGATCGCGGCCGGTCGATCGAAGACGTGCTGCCGCAGAATTTCGCCGATCTGAGACGCTATGGTGACCTGTGTCGCACCAAGCTGCGCGAACAGATGCAGATCGAATTCACCATCGAAAACGAACAGTTGTTCATTCTGGACGCGGTGCGGGTCAGCCGCAGCGAACGCGCCAATGTGCGCATCGCGGTGGATTTGGCCAAGGAAGGCGTGATCTCGAAGGACGAAGCCGTGCTGCGCATCCCACCGCGCGCCCTGGCCGAACTGTTGCACAGCCAGGTCGACCCAAACGGCACACGTGATGTGTTTGCCAGCGGCATCGCGGCCAGCCCGGGCGCCGCCACTGGCAAGATCGTGTTCAATGCACGATCCGCTCAGGCCCACGCGGCCCAAGGCGAAGATTGCATCTTGGTGCGGCGTGAAACCAGCCCCGAGGACATTCGCGGCATGCACGCCGCCAAGGGTATTCTGACCATTCGCGGCGGCATCACCAGCCATGCGGCGGTGATTGCGCGCGGGCTTGGCCTGCCCTGTGTCGTGGGCGCGGGCGACATGCGTTTGGACAAGAAACGGCGCCGATTGGTTGCGGCGGACGGGCGCGAGTTTCTCGAAGGCGACGTGATCACCATCGACGGCGCCGCTGGCGAGGCGCTGAATGGCTCGGTCGCGTTGCTGTTGCCTGAGCTGGGGGACAGCTTTATCGCGCTGATGGCTTGGGCGGATGACCGCCGCGACATCGGCATTCGCGCCAACGCCGACACGCCGCCCGACGCCCGCAAGGCGGTGATGTTCGCCGCCGAGGGCATCGGGCTGTGCCGCACGGAACACATGTTCATTGACGACGACCGCCTGTTGGCAATGCGCGAGATGATCTTTGCCGACAGCCCCGAAGATCGCCGCGCCGCGCTGGATCGCCTGTTGCCGATGCAACGCGCCGATTTCACGGAACTGTTCCAGATCATGCAGGGCAAACCGGTCTGTATCCGTCTGTTTGACCCGCCCTTGCACGAATTCCTGCCGCACGGGCGCGAAGGCATGCGAGAGCTGGCCGAAGCCCTGGATCTGCCGCTGTCAGATGTCGAACGCCGGGTCGCGGGCCTGCGCGAATTCAACCCGATGCTGGGCATGCGGGGCGTTCGTCTGGGTCTGACCGTGCCCGAAATCTATGACATGCAGGCCCGCGCCATCTTTGAGGCAACGATCGAGGCGTCCAAGCTGGGCGACCCGGTCGTGCCTGAGGTGATGATCCCGCTGGTCAGCGCTAAACGCGAGGTCGAGATCGTGAAAACTCGTGTCGATGCGGTGGCCGCCGCGGTACGGATCGAACGCGAGGCCAGCTTCACCTATCGTCTGGGGGTGATGGTGGAAACGCCGCGCGCCGCCTTGCGTGCCGATGAAATCGCCCATCACGCGGCGTTCATGTCCTTTGGGACGAACGACCTGACCCAGATGACCTATGGCCTGTCGCGCGACGATGCGGGGCGGTTCATGGGCGAATATGTAAGCCAGGGCGTCTATCCCGAAGACCCGTTTCACACGCTGGACACCGAAGGGGTCGGCGAGCTGTTGCAGATCGGCGCGCGGCGCGGTCGTTCGGTGGACCCCAACATCACGATGTCGATCTGTGGTGAACACGGCGGTAACCCCGAATCTATTGAATTCTGCCGTGACGCGGGCTTTGATTATGTCAGCTGTTCGCCCTTTCGGGTGCCGGTCGCCCGCCTTGCCGCAGCCCATCTGGCCATTCGGGACCGCATGGCGGAAGGGTCTGAAAGCAAGGACTAATTCACGAATTGAAAGGCCAGCGCATAACGGACATGCGCCGGATTCTTGGGCAAAGGACTCGACGCAACGGCTTTTTTCCCCTATTTCCGCCGCGTTGTGACGTGTGTGTTTCGTCGCGAGGGAATGAATAAGACGGGTACGAACCATGTTGCGGACTTTGATTTCGGCTGTTGCTCTGGGCGCATTTTTCATCGGTTTCGCTGTGGCGGAAACCGAGGGCGCGGATGTGTCGGGCGTTCTGGCGCACGAACTCTCTGGGATCTCCGGGTTGAACGCCCAGCAGGTCGCACGCCTTGGTAAAACGCCGGGGGCTGCGGACGCCAGCTCCAGGTTCACCTATGCCTGGCTGGACGCACAACCCACCGCGTCTGGCAGTGACGATTGGCAGTGCCTGTCACAGGCGCTGTATTTTGAGGCCCGGGGCGAAACCCTGAAGGGGCAGTTCGCTGTCGCCGAAGTCATCCTGAACCGCGTCGACAGCACGCAGTATCCGAACACGGTCTGCGGCGTGATCCACCAGGGTACGGGGCGAAAATACCAGTGCCAGTTCACCTTCACCTGTGACGGCAACCCCGAAACGGTGAACGAACCCGGCGCCTATGCGCGCGTGTCCAAAGTGGCCCGCCTGATGCTGGACGGCACCCCGCGCGAGCTGACCGAAGGCGCCACGCATTACCACACCACGGCGGTGAACCCGTCCTGGGCGCGCCGGTTCACACAGACCGCGCGGATCGGGGTACACAAGTTCTATCGCATGCCGGTACGTGTGTCGTCGAACTGATCTGACGCTTTACGCCGCTCAGGGCCGCATTTCGCTGGTTTTTCCCCGTGCTTTTGGGGCAGAAATCGCGCATCTTCTGATCGAGAGCGCCATGACAGACAGCACCCAAACCGCCTTTGCCCATCCCGAAGCCCGCGCGGCCCAAACCCCCTGGGGGGACACGCCGCCTGACCGGATTTCCCTGCGTGACCACGTGGTCAAAGTCGAGATTGGCGCCTTTCAGGTCGAACGCGACGTGACCCAGCGGCTCAGCTTCAACGTGGTGGTCGAGGTCGCGCCCCATGACGGCGCTGCCACCGACGATGTGGACGCGATCCTGTCCTATGACACCATCGCCGAGGCCATCGCGCATGAACTGGCCGCCGAACGGCTGAACCTGTTGGAAACCCTGGCCGACCGTATCGCCGAACGCATCCTGCGCGAACCGCAACCGTTGCGCGTGTTCTTGCGGATCGAGAAACTGGACCGTGGCCCTGGCGCCTTGGGTGTTGAAATCGTGCGCTGCCGGGCTGATGGCGTCACGGCGGATGGCGATGACACGGCGCTTCACCCTCTGGTCGTACAGCTGACACAGGGGGCGATTGCTACGGGTTTGGCGACCTTTCTGGACGCGCTTGAGGGCGATCCACGCCCGGTGATCCTGACGGTCGGGCCGGGGGCGGGGGGCTGCGTACATGCGGAGAATGCCACTGCGCAGCGGCGCATTGACCTGTTGGCTATCGAACAAAACGCAGTGGCCGTGGCCAGTCTGGATGACCGCTGTGTTGTCACCGGCACGCGCACGGAATTGGAGTGGGCCATGACGCAAGGGCTGATCTGTGTCTGGGCACCAACGAAACTGGTGCTGGACGCGGTGGATGGTCCAACCGGCACCGATGCACGCAGCCTGACTGGCTGGTTTGCCCGGGAAATGCTGGCCGATGAGGTCCGCTGGTCAGAGGATGCCGCATGAAGACCTATGCCCAGCCAATCCCATGCCTGTCTGGTAAATACGCCTTGGGCGGCAGCCGGGTATTCCGGTTTTCACAGGTGACGCACCAGGGGCGGACGGGGCACGCCGGACCCCGTGGCGCGGGTGCCGAGCATCTGAGCGCGCTGCGCCCCGACCTGTGCGGCTTGCGCCTGGATGAACCCCGCATCATGGGCATCCTGAACGTGACGCCAGACAGTTTTTCGGATGGGGGCGACCATACGGATCTGGAGGCCGCCGTCGCACGCGCCCGTGCCATGGCGCAGGATGCCGACATTCTGGACATTGGCGGCGAAAGCACGCGCCCGGGCGCCGCCGCGGTCAGCATTGACGAAGAAATTCGCCGGACGGCCCCGGTGATCAAAGCGATCCGCGCGGCCGGCATCACGACGCTGATTTCCATCGACACCCGCAAGGCCCGCGTTGCCGAGGCGGCGCTGGATGCAGGCGCCAACATCGTCAACGACGTCTCGGCCTTGATGTATGACCCCGATCTGGCCGGGTTGGTGGCCGAGCGTGACGTGCCCGTCTGCCTGATGCATGCGCTTGGCGACCCGGAAACGATGCAGGCCGACCCGCGCTATGACAGCGTGCTGCTGGACGTGTTCGACCATCTGGAACAGCGGATTTCCGCCGCCGAAGGTTCCGGAATTGATCGAACTCGCATTATAGTTGATCCAGGCATTGGGTTTGGTAAGACGCTGCAACACAATTTGAGCCTGCTGCACGGGCTGAGCCTGTATCATGACCTTGGCCTGCCGATCCTGCTGGGGGCCTCGCGCAAGCGGTTCATTGGCACGATTGGCGGTGCAGACGACGCCAAGGACCGCATGGCGGGGTCGGTTGCGGTGGCGTTGCATGCCGCTGCCCAGGGCGCGCAGATCCTGCGCGTGCATGACACATACGAGACCAGACAGGCCCTGCGCCTGCAACTGGCGTTGAACGAGAGTGAGTGACGATGGACAAACTGTTTGGAACCGATGGTGTGCGGGGGCTGGCCAATTCCTGGCCGATGACCGCCGAAATGGCGTTGCGTCTGGGGGCCGCCGCAGGACGACATTTTCGCTGTGACGGGCTGAACGGTCACCGCGTCGTGATCGGCAAGGACACGCGCCTGTCGGGTTATATGCTGGAAAATGCGCTGGTGGCGGGGCTGACCTCTACGGGCATGAATGTGCTGCTGCTGGGCCCGGTGCCGACCCCCGCCGTGGGCCGGTTCACCCATTCGATGCGCGCCGATCTGGGCATCATGATTTCCGCCAGTCACAACCCGTTTCACGACAATGGCATCAAGTTCTTCGGCCCCGACGGGTTCAAGCTGTCGGACGAAGACGAGGCGCAGATCCAGGAGATGGTCGCCTCGGGTGTGGAACCTGTGCAGTCGCAGAACATCGGTCGCGCCAAACGGGTCGATGCCAGCCGGCTGCGCTATGTTGAATATCTGAAAACCACCTTTCCCGAGGGCAAGCGCCTGAACGGCATGAAGGTGGTGATTGACTGCGCCAATGGCGCGGCCTATCGCGCGGCACCTGAGGTCCTGTGGGAACTGGGCGCCGAGGTCGTGCCGGTGGGCGTCTCGCCCGATGGCACCAACATCAACAAGGGCTGCGGGTCGACCGACACGGCGCTGGCGGCGCGTACGGTTGTGGAAACCGGTGCCGATCTGGGCATCTGTCTGGACGGCGACGCGGACCGGGTGATGATCATCGACGAAACCGGACGCGTGGCGGATGGCGACCAGATCATGGGCCTGTTTGCGCGCCATTGGGCTGACGAAGGCCGCCTGGCCGGTGGCGCCTTGGTCGCAACCGTCATGTCGAACCTGGGTCTGGAACGATACCTTGGCGGGCACGGCATCGGGTTGCATCGCACCAAGGTCGGCGACCGCCATGTGGTCGAGGCAATGCGCAAGGGCGGCTTTAACCTGGGCGGCGAACAGTCGGGCCATATCGTGATGACCGACTATGCCACCACGGGCGACGGTCTGTTGGCCGGATTGCAGTTCCTGGCCGAAATCGTAACGACCGGCAAGCGTGCCTCGGATCTGACGAAAGTGTTCGAAACTGTGCCCCAGAAGCTGAAAAATGTGCGGTTTTCCGCAGGTCAAAAGCCGTTGGATGTTGCATCTGTGCAAGCCGCCATTTCTTCGGGCAAGGCGGATTTAGGTGACAAAGGTCGCGTTTTGATCCGCAAATCCGGGACAGAACCGTTGATCCGTGTCATGGCGGAATGCGAGGACGAAGGGCTGTTAACCCGTGTGGTCGACGACATCGTCGCGGCGGTCGAAGCTGCGGTTTAAGACACCGTTACAGCACAGTCACGGACGCCGCCGAATGCCCCGCGCCCGGCTGATGGCCAGTCCAACCATGATCAGCGACAGCGCCCCCAAGAAGGACGCGGGCAGGGTTTCCGACAAGAGCAACGTGCCAAACAGCACGCTCCAGACCGGAACAAGATAGTTCACGATGCTCAGGAAGCTGGGGCCAGCTGAGTGTACGACGCGCACCAACAGGATGGTCGCCAAAGCGGTCGGGAAAACGCCCAGATAGGTGACCGCCCACATCGCGCGCGCGTTGGGCAGGGTGGGAATGCCTTCGACCCACAGCGCGATTGGGGTGATCAGAAGGCTGGCAACGATCAACGCCCCGGCAGAAAAGCTGACCAGATCGACCTTGGGGCTGAGCCGCGTGATGATTGACCCGATCGCGTAACAGGCCGCTGCGCCGACACAGGCCAGACGGGCCCAGCCTTCGACCTCGGCGCCGGAGCTGGCCCAGGCACCCGGGCCAATCAGGATCGCCACACCGATGAAACCCACCACAAAGCCCCCCCCTTTGCGCGTGGTCAGGTGTTCGCCCGGCACAAAGGCATGCGCCAGCGGCAGCACCAACAAAGGCACGACAGCCATGGTGATCCCGGCAAATCCGCTGGACACATGTAACTGTCCCCAACTGAGCAGGAAGAACGGAACGGCGTTGGAAAACAGGCCCATGCCCGCGACATGCGCCCACAGGCGACGGTTCGCCAGCGGCGGAAGGCCAACGCCCATGACCCCCGCCAGCACGGTCAACAGAACGGCCCCCATGACGATGCGGATTGCGGCCACGGTCAACGGACCGAACCCCTCCAGCGCCAGCTTGACCCCCATGAAACTGGCCCCCCAGATTACCGAGAGCAGAACGAGGAAAATCCAATTTCGGGCCATTGTTCGATTCCTGAAGGTTGAGGGCGCTAAAGCGCGTAGTTGCCGCCGGAAATGTTCGAAAGTCAAAAGAAAACGGCCCGCCGGGTTTCCCCGGCGGGCCGCCTGTCACGCGGTCTTGCGGGATCAGTTTTTGGCTTTGTCGACCATCTTGCCTGCAGAAATCCACGGCATCATGTCGCGCAGTTTCTGACCGACTTTTTCGATCTGGTGCTCGTCGTTGATGCGACGGGTCGCTTTGAACGACGGCTGCCCAACAGCGTTTTCCAGCATGAAGTCACGCACGAATTTGCCGTTCTGGATGTCGGTCAAAACGCCCTTCATGGCGGCTTTGGTTTCGTCGTACGGCAGAATGCGCGGACCCGAAACATATTCGCCATACTCGGCGGTGTTCGAGATCGAGTAGTTCATGTTGGCGATGCCGCCTTCATAGATCAGGTCAACGATCAGCTTGGTCTCGTGCAGGCATTCAAAGTATGCCATTTCCGGGGCGTAGCCGGCTTCGACCAGGGTTTCGAACCCCATGCGGATCAGCTCGACAATGCCGCCGCACAGAACGGCCTGTTCGCCGAACAGGTCGGTTTCGCATTCTTCGCGGAAGTTGGTTTCGATGATGCCCGAACGACCGCCACCGATGGCGGAGCAGTAGGACAGGCCGATTTCCAGGGCTTTGCCGGTGGCGTCATTGTCCACGGCAACCAGGCAGGGCACGCCGCCGCCTTTGACATATTCGCCGCGCACGGTGTGGCCGGGGCCTTTGGGCGCCATCATGATGACGTCGACGCCTTCTTTCGGCTCAATCAGGCCAAAGTGAACATTCAGGCCATGGGCGAATGCGATGGCGGCGCCGGGCTTGATGTTGTCATGCACGTATTTCTTGTAGGTCTCGGCCTGCAATTCGTCGGGCATGGTGAACATGATCACGTCACACCAGGCAGCAGCTTCGGCGATGCCCATGACGGTCAGGCCTTCGCCTTCGGCTTTTTTGGCCGAGGCCGAGCCTTCGCGCAAGGCGACGACAAGGTTCTTGGCACCGGAATCGCGCAGGTTCAGCGCGTGGGCGTGGCCTTGTGAGCCATAGCCCAGGATGGCCACTTTCTTGTCCTTGATCAGGTTGATGTCGCAATCACGGTCGTAATAAACGCGCATGTGGGGCGTCCTTCTGTCTGGAGTGTTGTTCTGAGGGCAGAATAGGTGGTAATGCTGTATGACGTTTGCAAAACGACATGAATTTGCGATAATGGTGACATTATAATTCGCAAAATTAGGAAAAGGTGCGGTAAACATGCAAGTGGACGACACAGACCGCCGTATCCTGCGCCGCTTGCAGCTGGACCCAGGTCAGCCGGTGTCGGATCTGGCCAACTTGGCGGGTGTCACGGTTGCCACCTGTTCGCGGCGCCTGGAAAAGCTGACCCGCTCGGGGGTCATTCGCGGCCAGCATGCGGTGATCAACTGGGCTGCACTGGGGTATGAGGTTGAGGTCGCGCTGCGCATCACGTTGGATAAAACCAACCCGCGCGCGTTCGATGAATTCCTGGCCGAGGCGCGTGAGGTGCTGGAGGTGACGGAAATTCAGACCTTTTTGGGCCGGGTCGATGTGCGCCTGATCGTGCTGGCCCGCGACATGAAACATTACCAGCAACTCTATCGCGCCCGCATCCTGACCCTGCCGCACATCGCGGATATCGAAAGCCTGGCGCATGTGGCGACGATCAAGACGGACGAGGCCCTGCCGCTATGACCCTGGATGACACCGACCGCAATTTTCTGCGCGCACTGTCGCAGGATGCCACGCTGAGCGCCGGTGAACTGGGCCGTCGATTTGGTCTGTCGCAACCTGCCGCCTGGCGTCGGGTGAAACGATTGCAGGAGACAGGCATTCTCATGGGGCGCCGTATCGACCTGGATCGCGAGGCGCTGGGGTTCGGTGTCACAGTTTTTCTGGGCGTTAAGCTGGCCACCAAGGGTCGTGTCAGCCTTGAGGATTTCGAACGTGCCGTCACGGCGATCCCCGAGGTGCAGACGGTGCAACACGTGTTGGGCATGTATGATTACCGCCTGCGTGTGGTCGCGCGCGACCTGTCGGATTTTGAACGCGTGCTGCGCCGCCGCATCATGACATTGCCCGGCGTGGGTGATGTCGAAGCCAACGTGCTGCTCAGCGAGGAACGCCGCCCCGGGCCGCTTTGACCCTTTCCCCTTGCGCCCATTTGCGCCACTCTTGGCGCAACGAACAAGGAGAAGACGATGCCCGCACTGCTGCCTGATATCGACCCGGATGGGATGCTTGAATACTCGGTGGTATTCACCGACCGGTCGCTGAACCACATGTCCGCCGCGTTCCAAAAGGTGATGCGCGACATTTCCGAAGTCCTGCGCGAGGTTTACGCTGCGGACGCCGTCGCCCTGGTGCCCGGCGGTGGCACCTATGCGATGGAGGCCGTCGCGCGCCAGTTCGCCACCGGCAAACGCGTGATGGTGATCCGCAACGGCTTTTTCTCATTCCGCTGGTCGCAGATATTCGAAATGGGGTCGATCCCGTCAGAGGAAACCGTGCTAAAGGCCCGCCGTGTCGGCAATGACCGCCAGGCCGGGTTTGCGCCTGCGCCGATCGACGAAGTGGTCGCGCGCATTGCCGAGGAACGCCCCGACGTCGTCTTTGCCCCCCATGTCGAAACCGCCAGCGGCATGATCCTGCCCGATGGCTACCTGAAATCCGTGGCCGACGCTGTGCACGCAGTCGGCGGCATCTTTGTGCTGGATTGTATCGCCTCAGGCTGCGCCTGGGTTGACATGAAAGCCACTGGTGTGGACGTTTTGATTTCCGCGCCGCAAAAGGGCTGGTCGGCGCAGCCCTCGGCCGGGCTGGTCATGATGAACGAAACCGCGCGCGATATGGCCAAGGCGGCCGTGTCGACCAGTTTCGCGGTCGATCTGGGCAAATGGTTGGCGATCATGGAGGCCTATGAGGCCGGCGGGCACGCCTATCACGCGACCATGCCGACCGACGCGCTGCGCGTGTTTCGCGACACGATGCTGGAAACCCGCGAATACGGTTTTGAAAAATTGCGCGATGCACAGTGGGACCAAGGCAATCGCGTCCGCGCCGCACTGGCCGCACGCGGTGTGAAATCGGTTGCTGCCGATGGCTTTGGCGCCCCCGGCGTGGTCGTGTCCTATACTGACGACGCGGATGTCAAAATGGGCAAACCCTTTGCCGCCGAGGGCGTGCAGATCGCCGCCGGTGTGCCGCTGATGTGTGACGAAGGCGATGACTATTCCGCCTTCCGTCTGGGCCTGTTCGGGTTGGACAAGCTTTATGATGTCGATGCCAGCCTGGCCCGGCTCGAGGCCGTTCTGGACAAAGCCCTGTAAGCAAATGTGGCGCGCCAGATGTGGCGCGCCCAGCCCGTCAGCCCTTGCCGCCAGCGGCAAGGATCATTAGCAGATAGATCACTGGCACGGTGGCCGTGGCAACCAGTCCGACGCCGGTCACGCCCATGGTCAGGAAACCAACAATCAGGGCGACGACGACCAACCCAAAAATGGCGAAAGTGATTTTTTCGTCGCGGGCTTCGGCGGCTTTTTCTTCAGGGGTCTGTTCGAGGGTCATTTGCGTGGCTCCTTGGGTTCGCGGTCGTTGCAACGCGGTGTATCCCTCATGCATTCGCGAAAGGGAATGTGGAATGTGAACTCTGCGTCCGGATGCCGCAAACTAGGTCTGAATTGGTAACGAAGGTTTAACGGGGGCCCAAGCCGGCCCGCATCACACCTTTGCGCAGGGGGGGCATGTCATGCACAGCCTTGAGGCCGGCCAGTCGCAGTGCCTGCAACGGGGTCTCGCCAGATCGGGCCACGCGGTTGAACACATCAATCACACGTGCCCGGGCTGCGATGTCCGGTTTGCGCGCTTTTTCATAGGCTTGCATCATCTTAACCCCTCCCAGATCATCGGGTGATTTGCCCGCCAGATCGGCCAGAACCGCCAGGTCGTTCAGCGACGTGTTCAATCCCTGTGCCCCGATCGGGGGAAGGGCATGGGCGGCCTCGGCCATCACGGCAACCCGCCCTGACACCAGATGATCGGCGGTCTGGGTGATGATCGGCCAAATCGAGCGCCGCCCCTCCAGCCGCATCCGGCCCAGCAGGTTGACGGACCGATTCTGCATTACGTCTTCGAATGCGGGTACGGGCATGTCCATCAGCTCGACCGCGCGCGCGCCCAGGTTCATCCACACGATGGCCGAAGCATGGCGTCCATCCAGGTCGGGCAGCGGCACGATGGTGAAGGGCCCGCCTTCGTTATAGATCTCGGTTGAAATATTGTCGTGTGGCGCGTCATGCGTCACGGTGAAGGCCAGCGATTTCTGGCCATATCGGCTGGTTGAAACGTCGATCCCCACGGCCTCGCGCAGGGGTGAAAACTTGCCGTCTGCCGCCAGGCCCATACGCGCGCGGACCTGGTCGCCATTGGTCAGGCTGACGATGATTTCACCGGTGCGCTGCACGATGGATTTGAACCCCGCGCCATACAGCGCAGTGATCCGATCCTGCCCTTGCAGATGGGTCCACAGTTCGCGCCGCACGACCCAGTTCATCAGGTTCCAGCCAAAGGGGTCATCGCCCATGTCGCTGGCGCGAAACACGCGTCGGTCGCGTTCAACCGGGGGCCAGCCAGTGGTGTCGATCACTTGCAGGCTGTCCAGCGGTTTGGCGTGCGGCGCCAGAACCGGCCACAATCCACACCTGTCAAACAGCTCACGTGCCGGTTTCAGAAAGGCGGTTGATCGCAGGTCCGAGCCATCCATGTCGGCCACAGTCACCGGGGGAACCGGGTCGGCCATCAGCACGGTGAAGCCCTGCGTGGCAAAGACACAGGCTGCGACCTGACCGGCGATGCCGCCACCAGAAATGAAGATATCAACGCGATGTGTCTGCATGGGGATTACCTAGGGGTGTTGCGGCGGCGGGGAAAGGCCGTCTGCGTCAACTGCGACAGAAAGCCCGTCAGGTCATTGGTGTGGTGGTGGATGTGATCGGCGGGGGTGGCGTTGGGGGCCACATGCACCGTGCGCATGCCCATCGCGTGCGGCGCGGCCAGATTGCGGGCGTCGTCTTCGAACATGGCTGCGACGGTGGGGTCCAACCCATCGGTGTCAAACACCATTTCAAATGCCGCGCGTTCCGGTTTCGGGCGGAAATCGGCGTGTTCGACACCATAAATCGCATCAAACAGCCCGTTCAATCCGCGCGCCTCCAGCACCCGTTCCGCATAGGGGCGCGAGCCGTTTGTATAGACGACCCGCCGCCCGGGGAGGTTGGCGATATGGCCGCGCAGCTCGGCATCTTTGTCCATATGGGACAGGTCAATGTCATGCACATGGGTCAAATATGGCCCCGGATCGACCCCGTGTTCGCGCATCAGCCCGGCCAGGGTCGTGCCATATTCAGCCCAATATTTCCTGCGCAGCCGGTCGGCTTCGGGCGCGGTCACGCCCAAGGCCTCGACGACCCAGGCAGTCATCTTGACCTCGATCTGGTCAAACAGCCGTGCTTCGGGTGGATACAGGGTGTTGTCCAGGTCAAAAACCCAGGATGAAACATGAGAGAAAGCGTCAGCGACCATGCGCCGGACGCTATCGCCGCTGCGACCATTTTACAATGCGCCGAATTCGAAGGCTCTGGCGCTTGATTGTCTGGCTGGGGAATGCATAGTCGTTTGAATGCAAGGGGAGAGCGCCGTGTCCGAAAGCAGAAACGGTCAGAAAGACGCCTATGAGCTGATTCTGGATGCCATCGACGTGGGGGTTTACAAGCCCGGTGACCGTTTGGTCGAAAGCGAGCTGGCGGACCGGTTCGGCGTGTCGCGCACACCCATTCGCGAGGCGTTGCAGCGGCTGGAAACCCAGAGTCTGTTGGCGCGTGACGGGCGATCGTTGATTGTTGCATCGTTGAACCACAACCAGTTGGCCGAGCTTTATGCGGTGCGGGCCGAGCTGGAAGGGCTGGCCGCACGGCTGGCGGCGCAACATGCGGCGCCTGAGGAAATCAAGGTTCTGCGTACCATGGTCGAGGAAGACCGAGGTCGACTGGACAAGCCGGAAGCCCTGGCCCGTACGAACAGACGGTTTCACAAGCAGCTGCACCTGGCCTCGCACAACCGATACCTGGTGCAACAACTGGATATGGTGCATCGAACCATGGCGTTGCTGGCGACAACGTCATTGGCTGTCGAAGGGCGGTCGGCGACGGCCATTGCAGAACACGATGCAATTGTGAAGGGCATCGAGGCGCGTGACGGCGAGGCCGCGGCAACAGCTCTCAAAATCCATATCAGTCAGGCGTTTGAAACGCGGCTTAAGCTGGATTCTGGAGCGGAGTAGCGACTGTGTCTTCGGGATCGTGGTCGTGACCATCAAACACGCCGTGCACGGTCTTGTCCCAATAAAACGGCTTGTACAGGATTTCTACGAACCCCTTCATCGCGGCCAGTGAGGCCAGCGGGAAATACAGGTGCAGCGTCGGCACCCACCAACGCAGCCAGCGGTGATCTTCGCCGGAGACGGCCAGCACACCAACGGTGATGGTCAGAACCTCCGAAGCCAAGAAAACGGTGCCCAACAGATAGAACATTTCGATTGGCATGGCGTTCAACAGTGGATGGGGCAGGCCCAGCGGCATGGCCCAAAACGACCACAGAACCGGTGCCAGGATGAATTGTGACAGCGTGCCCAGAAACAGGATTTGCACGCCAATGAATTTCCACCAGCCCAATTCGCGCAGCAACGCACGCGGCGCGCGCATGGCCACGCCCCAAGTCATTGCATAGCCTTTGATCCAACGTGAACGTTGCTTGACCCAGGGCCAAACACGGCAGTTGGCTTCTTCCTGCGTCACGGTGTGGATCAGTTCGGTACGATAGCCATGGCGGGCCAAACGGATGCCCAGATCGGCGTCTTCGGTCACGTTGTGGGCATCCCATCCGCCCAGTTCTTCCAATGCGTTGCGGCGGAAAAACAGCGTGGTGCCACCAAGCGGCACGGCAAAGCCAAGCCGTTCCAATCCAGGCAGAATGATGCGGAACCAAGTGGCGTATTCGACGGTAAAACAACGGCTTAACCAGTTGGTGCGGGCATTATAAAAGTCCAGAACACCTTGCAGACAAGCCACGTCCTGGCCCCGTTCAGCAAAGCGTTTTACCACCTTGTGGATCTGGTCGGGGTCTGGCGCGTCCTCGGCGTCATAGACCCCGATGACAGAGCCACGGCAGAAATCCAACGCAAAGTTTAACGCGCGCGGTTTGGTTTTTACGGCCCCGCGCGGCACGGTGACCTGACGCATCCAGCGCGGCAGTTCACAATTTGCCAGGGTCTGTTGGGTCAGTGTGTCGTCTTCTTCGACCACCAGACAAATATCCAGCAATTCGCGCGGATATGAGATCGCCGACAGGCGTTTCACCAGCCGCCCGGCGATCTGGGTTTCCTTGAACAGGGGCACCATGATCGACACGATCGGCAGCTTGTGCGCCTTGCGCCGTGTGGACAGGAATTCAACATTTTCAGCCTGTTTGCGCGTGCGGAAAAAGGCGATGGCCGCCGCTGCCTTGACCGTGGAGTTCAACACCAACGTCGTGACGGCCCAGGCGGTCAACAGGCCAAACCCCGCAACAGGGCTGGTCAGAAACAGCGCGACGATGGCGATCAGTATGGCAATCCCGATGCGCCCGACGGGGCCGCGTTTCCAGCTGCGGCAGCTTTCATGTTCTGCCACCCGCGTTTCGGCGCGTTTGGCCAGAGAGCGGTGGCGCGCGGCGATAAGGGCGGCCTGAATGTCGTCCTCGGGCGCGATAGCCAGATGTAGACGGCCGAAATCATCCGGCATGAACTGGGTCAGAGTTTCGAATTCATCGGGGCGCGAGCAGATCAGGACGGTGGCCCCGCCGACACGTTTCCACGGCACGACAGCATGACGGATGCAGAAATCCGCGCCCAGACGGTCGATCAGGCGCACATCGGGCGGGTCGGCCTTCAGGTCCGCCGTCGAGGTGTTGTATTGCGAGGCCAGAGCCGCATAGAGATCGGTGGCAGTGACAAAGCCGTTCGCCAACAGGATATCGCCGAATCGGGCTTCCTCGCGGTGTTGTAGCGCGACGGCCATGGCCAGGTCATCCTCGGACAGGGCGCCCATTTGGCGCAAAACCTGCCCCAGCGGCGTGCGTTTGGGCGCAGGCCGACAAGTTTGGGACGATTGGACAAGGCGAAGGTTCGGGGTGGTCATCACGGCTCGGATCAACAAAAGGCTTGATGACCATGCCGCAATGGGGGTTAACAGCCCGTTAACTTACCTGGCGTAATGCCGAATTTATTGCCGATCACCCATCGCCCGCGCAAAGCGTTCGAACAGGTAATAGCTGTCCTGCGGGCCGGGGCTGGCCTCGGGGTGGTACTGGACCGAAAAGACCGGCCGGTCGGTCATGCGGATGCCACAGTTCGACCCGTCAAACAGCGACACATGGGTCTCCATCACGCCGTCGGGCAGGGTCTGACTGTCTACTGTAAAGCCATGGTTCATCGAGGTAATTTCAACCTTGCCGGTTTCGATATCCTTGACCGGGTGGTTCGCACCGTGGTGGCCGTGGTTCATTTTCACGGTCTTGGCCCCCAGGGCAAGGGCCAGCATCTGGTGGCCAAGGCAGATGCCGAAGATCGGCAGGTCAGCGGCCAGGATCGATTTGATCATCGGCACGGCATATGCGCCGGTCGCCGCCGGATCGCCAGGGCCGTTGGACAGGAACACACCATCGGGAGTGTGGGCCAGGACCTCGTCTGCGGTGGCGGTGGCGGGCAGAACAGTGACGTCACAGCCAGCCGAGGCCAGGCAGCGCAGGATGTTGCGCTTGGCACCAAAATCCAACGCGACGACCTTGAAGCGCGGGGCGTCCTGGGTTGCAAAGCCATTGCCCCAGGCCCAGCGTTTTTTGTTCCAGGTATAGCTTTGGGCGCAGGTGACTTCTTTTGCCAGATCAAGTCCTTCGAGCCCGGTAAAAGCGCGCGCCTGTGCAACCAGCGTTTCGATGTCGAAATTGCCGTCGGGGTCATGGGCGATGGCCACGTGCGGCGCACCCTGCTGCCGGATTGCGCGGGTCAGGCGGCGGGTGTCCACGCCGCCGATGCCGATCCGGCCGCGG
>Ga0209345_10000258_pt1 | contig 70688 bp, 52 predicted proteins | sample Cruoilmetagenom7_FD_187294 | JGI IMG/M metagenome (GOLD analysis project Ga0209345, IMG submission 187294) | Oil polluted marine microbial communities from Coal Oil Point, Santa Barbara, California, USA - Sample 7 (SPAdes) (version 2) | ecosystem: Environmental > Aquatic > Marine > Oil seeps ... | reverse complement strand
TCCAGTTGAAGTACGTCGCCTGGCTGATCCCCGCCTTGCGGCAGATCTCCCCGACCGGCGTACCTTGCTCGCCCTGCTTCAGGATGAAGGCCTTCTGCGCCTCCGTGAACTTTGATGCTTTCATGCGATTCCGCTCCTCTTCCAGCCAGGGAAACTTAGCGGAAAACTCCATCTCCGAACGATCCAGTTTTCAGGGGGCAGAGCAGGGCAGAGCAACGGGTAGAAAGTGCGGCTCTCAATAATGAATATGGGCGGTGAAAGTAAAGCTGTCTGGGCCGAGTTTCTCGGCGATCTCGACGCGCGCGGCCTGAAGCCACCGGAATTTAACATTGGCGTGCGCCGCCCCGGACTTGAGGCCGCTGGTCGCGCTTTGGGGCGAGAAACTGCCGATCCAGCGCTGCAACCACAAGCATCGCAACCTTCTCGGCCACGCCTCGAAACGCATGCAGGACGAGTTGGCCGAGGAATACCGCGACATGATCTATGCCGCAAACGCGGTTGAAGTCGACAAGCGTCGCAAGGCGTTCCTGCTCAGATGGCAGTTGAAATGCCGCACGGTGGCGGACAGTCTGGAAGAGGTTGGAGACCGGCTGTTCACCTTCACCCGGCTGGACCCGCCGCAGTGGAAATCAGCCCGCATGACAAGCGCCATCGAGCGCCTGAACGAGGCGTTCCGCCGCCGCATCAAAACCCAAACCGTGCTGTCCTGCGCCGAAACCGTGCCGACGCTGCTCTGGGAGCTGATAGCATCGGGCCAGACCCAGATGCGGAAAGTGGACGGTTGGGAAACGCTGGATCAGCCCATCGCACCGATCAGCCTTGACCTCGCGGCCTGATCAGGCCCAAATCCCCATACCCGGAGAACGCCGCCAGAGAATTTCCACCAGTTTCGGGACACCACCGATCATCGCTCCAGATAGCGCTCTCCAGAAGGAGCCGGGCGTGACGTTGGGTCGGCATCTTTTTCAAACGTCGCGAACAGACTTTAATTCGGTGATCATTTATAAGCCTCGCTCCGGCGAACCCGGAAAATTGGCTCATTTTTCAATTTCCGAAATGTCTACGTGAGGAGGTGATCAGGGCCGTCTCGACGCAAGCCAGGCTGGACGATCACAAAGGTCGTAATTTTTTGTAGATAATGGGGCATTTTCAAGGACTGTCAGGCTAGTGACGTGGGTGTAAGAGACCGGTCGCGAAGGGAAATCATTTCGCGCAATAGCCGATGCAACAATGACTGTCGCATCGCGCCATGGTCCGGGTCGCTCCACAGATTCGTCATTTCTTCGGGGTCTTCGGCAAGATTATACAGCTCACCCCAGTCGGAGCCTTCCCAGACCGAGAGTCGCCATTTGTCGGTGATATAGCTCATCAGCCCTGCCTTAGCTTCAGGGTCTTTGAAAACCGCCATCCCATGGTCGTCGATCAGGATGCCTTTACGCGGTGCGAGGTTTGCATCGAACAAATCGTGGCCTTGGTTGCCGAAATAGGTCTGCAAACCGGCGCGCGCCAGAACGGTTGCTCCGATATCAATAGTTCCACCCAGATCCTGACGAACCTCGCCTTTGGTACCCTCGGGATCCTGCCAGACAAAAGGTACGCGGACAACGCCTTGAAAATGCAGACCAAGCTTAAGAATGACCCCGTGATCACCCATGTAGTCGCCATGGTCCGACGTAAAGATGATCACCGTGTTGGCCCGCACTTCGGGCGTCAGCGACTCAAGCACCCGACCAACTGCATCATCGACCATGCTGATCATTCCGTAATTCAATGCAATCGCTTCTTGAGCGTGGCGCGCACTGACGGGCACGGGCCATTGAGCATCAGGTTCAGCGGCTCCTTTTTCATAGGCGAACCACAGGCCTGGCGGCATGTCATCAATGGTCATCGGTTTGTGGTGCGAAACGGGAACCGGAATATCGTCAGGATTATACATGTCCCAATATTTGCCGGGAGGTGTGAACGGGTGGTGCGGGTCTGGGAACGAGCAGGTCACGAAAAAGGGCCGCCCTTCAGCACTTTCCTGATGGTATTTCAGATAGTTGATGGTTTCATTGGCAACATAAGCCGTTGGATATAGCTCTTCCGGTATAGAGGTGCGCCATGACTGAACTACGCTGATAGTGTCGTCAGGTATCGCATTTGCCTTGCCGCGCAACGAATCCGGGTCGGGGTGCCGGGCGTTGAACCAACTGGTATAATCGCCCTGCACCCGGTCAGAGTGGGACGCAGCAAGCCGCACGGTGTCATAGCCGTAGTAGGGCATCTTGGGTACGGCACGATGCGGATCCTCATGCCACTTGGGGTTTACCTCGGCGTCGTAATCCGGGCCATTTCGGCGGCGGCGCATGGCCTCTTGCAACTCGGCCGGGGGCGCTCTGCGATCAGGGTTTGCGGGCGGGCGCGGGCCGGGGGGACGGCCAGTGACGTTTTGCAGATGCGATTTTCCGAACAGAGCGGTGCGCCAGCCGGCAGCGCGCAACAGGTCAACAAAGGTCACCGCGTCGCGGTCCAGCGCGATGCCGTTGGTGCGTACCCCGTGTACCATCGGGGTGCGCCCGGTCATCAGTGTCGCCCGGTTGGGCTGGCATAGCGGAGACGAGACGTAGAACTTGTCAAATCGCGTGCCTTGGTCGGCCAAGGCGTCGATGTTGGGGGTTTTCAGCACCTCATTGCCATAACACCCCAGATGATCCCAACGCTGCTGGTCGGTCAGGAAAACAATAAAGTTCGGTTTCGTGGCATCGCCCATGACATATCCCTATTTATGTTGCGTTTACGATGTTGTCCTCTGTGGCCAAGCCGGGGATTTCGCGCACAAGCATCAGCCTGAGAGCAATAATCGCCAACAACGGCAGACCTGCCAGATTGATCCAAATCCCATAGGTTGTGGCGTCATCGGGCAAAAGGAAACAGGCCCCGGCCAGAACCGCGACCCAGCGTTCCCACCCCAAAAGGCGGCGCGATGCGTAACCAACCAGCCCGGAGCTGATCAGCGCGACCCCAAGAACCGCTGTCGCAACGGCAACGACAATGCGCCACGGGTCGCCTATCATCAGCAAGGACGGTGAATAGACAAACAGAAACGGCAGAACGAAGGCGGGCCATGAAAACTGCACCGCCTTCCAGCCCACTTTCATCGGGGGGGCACCGCCGATATTGGCCGCTGCAAACGCAGCGACCGCAATTGGTGGCGTGATCAGCGACATCATACCAAAGAAAAAGATGAACATATGCGCGCTGATTGGGGTAAGCCCCAGTTCAACCAGTGACGGCGCGGTCAAGGTTGCCAGCAACAGGTAAACCCCCAGTGTCGGAAGGCCCATACCCATGATGATCGACAGAATGGCGGCTGTGATCAGCAACAGGAACAAGCTGCTTTCGCCAATGCTGACCAGTTGCAACGTAAGGCCAAAGGACACCGCAGTGATATTGAGAACGCCTATGATCGCTCCGGCACAGGCGCCAATGATGATGATGTCGGCAACGGTTCTGCCCCCGCTCACCACTGCGTGAAACACTCCGCGCAGGGTCAACCGGGTCGGCCCGTAGCTGCGCAAAAAACCGAGAAACAGCGTTACGGCAGTGGCATAGGCCACGGCGCGTTCGGCTTCCAGATTGTATTTGAACAGACCCGTGATAAGTACGGCAAATGGAATAATGTAATGACCGCCCTTGCCCAATACTGTCATGGCACGCGGCAGGTCGGCACGTTTCAGCGCGCTGATTCCTTTGCGTGCGGCCAATAGATCGGCCTGAATGAACAGGCAGGTATAATAGAGCAAACCAGGGATCAGCGCGGCCAGTGCGACTTCGGCATAGGGCACATTCAGGAACTCGGCCATCAGAAAGGCGACGGCGCCCATCACCGGCGGCAATAATTGCCCCCCGGTCGAGGCTGACGCTTCAATTGCCGAGGCGTCAGATGGGGAATAGCCGGATTTTTTCATCATCGGGATGGTGATCACCCCAGTTGATGCAACATTGGCAACTGCGCTGCCCGACACCGACCCAAACAGCGCTGACGCGGCGATGGCAATCTTTGCGGTGCCGCCGCGAAACCGGCCCATTGCAGCCAGTGACAGATCGGTGAAGAACGCACCACCCCCCGCAACATTTAGGATGTTGCCGAACAGAACAAACGACACGACGATTGTGGATGTCACCAGCAAAGGCAGGCCAAGGATCCCATTGGGATCAATGGTCAGATAGCTGAGAAGCCGACCGGGCCGCACCTGGCGTCCTTCCAGGTGGCCGGGCAGGTAATGAGCAAGCAGCCCGACGATCAAGAACGCCACTAGCATCAGACAAAGCGTCAGTCCGGCGACCCGCCGCAGCGCCTCGACCAGCAGCGGAATCAGGATCGCGCCGCAGATGATTGCAGGCATCGGTTTGATGATCATTGTCGGCAATAAAACAGGATACATCACCGCAAGGTATCCGCAGGTCACGAACCCCGCAGTTGCGGCGACAATACCAAACCACCAGCCGAAGGTTCGCCCGGTCCAGGGCTCTGTTTCGGCTGGCAGAAAGATAATGGCAAGGGTGAGGCCCAATGCAAAGGACATATACTGTTCTTTGTAAACGCTCAGCGCCAAGAGCTGCAGAACGTCCAAGGCCCACACCAAGGCACCTGCTACGATCAACACCGCAACGGCATTCTTTATCGGTGTTATCGAGAGCATCGGGCCTACTCGCCGGTGATGCCGTTGGCTTTGTAGTAGCCGGCCGCACCGTCATGTGCCGGCAAGTCGGGAACCTTTCCGGCCAGCGTTTTCAGGTCCATCCGGTTGAAGGCGGGGTGAATTGCGATGAATTCGTCCCGTGCGGTATACAGTGCTTCTGTAACCGCAGCGACCGTTTCTGGCGCCGTGTCGGCGCTGGCCAGCAGGACCAGCGTCGACCCCATTATTGGCGTTTCGGTTACGACACCGGGGCGCCGCTTGTTTGGCGTAACTTGGCGGATCAATGTGCCCGGAACGATACTGGTGATGATGTCCAACCGGTCGTCACGATCAGGCAGGGGCACAAACCGGACGCCGCCGACTGCGGCATCCGCCTGCGAAACCAGACCCGACCCAACCGTAAAGACCACCGCATCCGACCGGCCTGCCATGAAATCCTGAACTGCGGCTGGGGCTGCCGTGGCATGGACCGGTACGATATCGTCTTCACCCAGGTCTGCCGTTGCTAGCTGCGCGCGGCCCCAATATTCCAGAATACGCTGCTGGGTAATGCCCCATGATACGCGTTTTCCTTTCAGATCAGCCATCGTCATGATGTCGGAATCCGCTCGCACGAACCAGCCCGCTTCAAACGACACAAGATGTCCGACCAGACGGATATTGGGTTGGGGGTTGCCCTCGAACACGGTTCGTCCCGAAGCCGCCAGACTGGCCAAATCGGCGCTGACCAGAGAAAATTGGATCTCACCACTGTTTAGCAACGGGATCGTGACCTCTGGTCCGCCCATCGGTACTGCACGCAATGTCATACCGCGCCCGTCCATCACCTTGGCCAATGCCGCGCCGAGCGCCGCCCCGAGAGAACCTTGTGCTGTTGTCCCGATCGTGACGGTTTGGGCCGTGGCGGAGGCGGCAGTCATCACACCAACCGCCACGATTGCAGCCCCGAAGGCTGACCGGGCGGCCCCCGGTATACTAAATATTTGTCTCACTACTTTCATCATTATCTCCTCCCCTGACAGACAATTAATTTCTTGTTCGGGGACATTTGCTGTCAGCCCGATTCCCGATTTGCCATTTGTTTGCAAATTTACCTGCCACAGCTTGCGACACCGTGTGAAAAGGTCAACGATTGCAGACCGTGAGTTCGGCCAGTGAACTGTCGGGGCGAAATGGTTTTGGACCAGCACACCTAGCACTGGCTGCTGAAACCCCAATTGCGGGACCTCCAGCAACGCAGCCAGATGATCCGTACACTTCAGGGGGAGGTCGACTCCTACGAGCCCAATTCGCTCGCGGTGGAATCGCAATGCGATCTCTAGCGTCGGTATTCCCACCAAAACTAAGGGCCTAGGTGTTCAGTCCCGGCATCTGGTGGATCGGATCAACGATGAATCGCTCTGGCTCTGAAGTCCGGATTTTGCAGATGTATTCGTAGGGCGTGAGTCCGCTGAGGTATTGAGCCTGCATGGCCGATGTCGTTCGTCGTAAGCCGCCCCCCAACTGATCCTGATAGGTCATGCCATGCCGCAAAGCATTGTAGAACAGAACGGCGATCTTGCGTGCTGTCGCCGTGACCGCCTTCTGTTTGCCAATGCGTGATGACACCTTCGACGGTGAACTGCCGCCGACACGCCAGGGTTTGCGTCAGGGCAGCACCCCGCGGTCGATGATGTCGATGAGTTCGCTTGTGATCGATGCCGCGGCATCGAATTTTGGCTTAGCGGATTTGGCCATGATTGGTCTCCGAATTTTGAGGAAACGCGCGGCAGCCGCGCGCGCGCCGGAGATACGTTCGGGAAGACAATCCACTGCAGGGCAAAGGGAACTACCTGGAACCCCTTCCCCATGCTCCGGATCCGCCATGATCCAAAGCCCACTTTCACTTTCCAAAGGCACGGAAACCACCGGCCTGCGGAGTTCCGTCGAATGAAATCTGCTCTGCCAGCTACGAATGAATTCAGTACAGCGGTCAAGGCGACTTTTTACATCACATGATGAGCGGCGCAGCGGCGACACCTTCATTACCAAGGCGGTAACCACCTCTTGCCTCGCATCAATCACAAAAATTGGTATCACGATCTCTGTGGCACACCCAGATCCGGGAGCGAACATCCGAGGTTTTCAATCGCAGGATGTTCTGGCAATGTTCCGGCTCACCCAATCGACCCGGATCCCTGAAAGCCCCGCCGATGTGCAATCTCTATTCGCAGACCAAAAGTCAGGACGCGATGCGCCACCTCTTCGATGACGTATTGCAAGGCGACGAGGAGTTGGTGGACGCGGTTGGCAACCTGCCGCCGCTGACGGGGATCTGGTCGGACTATGTCGCGACGATCATCCGGGCCGGTGCGGCAGGCAGCTGGCAGCTTGCCAATGCGCGATGGGGCATGCCCACGCCGCCAAAATACCTTGAAGGCAAAAAGACCGACAAGGGTGTCACCAACTTTCGCAACGTGGCCTCGCCGCACTGGCGGCGCTGGCTCGGGCTGGAACACCGCTCTCTCGTGCCGTTCACCAGTTTTTCCGAACTTAACCAGCGCCCAGGTGCTGCGCGCAACTCGCCGGTCTGGTTCGCCCTGGGCGAGGACCGGCCGCTCGGCTTCTTCGCGGGCCTGCGCGTTGAGTGGACCTCGGTGCGCAAGCTGAAGGAGGGCGAGGTGACGGCGGAGCTGTTCGGGTTGCTGACCTGCCCAGCCAATGCCGAGGTCGCCCCGGTTCATTCCAAGGCGATGCCGGTGATCCTCACAAAGCTCGAGGACTGGCGCACCTGGCTGACCGCGCCGGCAAAGGTGGCGCTGACGCTGCAGCGCCCGCTGCCGGATGGGATGCTCGGAATCGTGACCAAAGGCATGCGTGAAGATGGTGGATGAGGCCCCACCACTCACCCTCGCCCCCGCGCGAGTGCATGAGGCCGAAGGGCCGGGCCGACGCGCCTTTGCGCTCTGGCAGGCGGCGCGGTATGAGGGCCCGCTGATCTGGGCGCTGCCGGCCCATGCGCCGCATCTGCCGATGCTGCGCGGCCTGCCCGAGGACGTGGGTACGCGGCTGCATGTCCTGCGGCCCGCCAGCGAGATTGACCTGCTGTGGAGTGTCGAGGAATGCCTGCGTTCGCCCAGTGTCGCGCTGGTGATCGCGGAACCTGATAAACCGCTGTCGCTGATCGCCGGGCGGCGGCTGCAACTGGCGGCGGAGGCGGGGCAGACCACCGGGTTGATGCTGATCCGCGAGGGCCAGGGCAGCTACGCGGCCGAGACGCGCTGGCACTGCGCGCCGCTGGCGGGAGAAGGCCGGGACTCGACTCTGCATCACTGGGATCTTAAAAAGAACAAAAGAGGAACTACAGGATTCTGGACCACAAATTGGAATGGCAAGACGGCTGCTCTGCATCTGGTTTGCGCGGCTGGCGAGCGAGACCAGCCTGCGCAAACGTCCCGTTGAGGGACCTTTCGCCCTGACCCACCGGTCAGGGAACGCCGATCATGTGCACTGTCTGAACGTGGCGGCCCACTCGCAAGGGGTGCAACGCGGCATGGCGCTGGCCGATGCGCACGCGATCTGCCCCGGCCTCATCACCCGGCCCGCCGATCTGGGGCGCGAGGCGGCGGCGCTGGCCGCCCTGCGGCGGTGGGCGGGGCGCTATTCGCCGATGGTGGCGCGCGACGGTGCCGACGGGCTGATGGCCGACATCACCGGCGTGCCGCATCTTTTCGGCGGCGAGGCGGATCTGCGCGGCGATCTGCACGCGCGCCTGGCCCGCGCCGGGCTGAGTGCGGCCAGCGCCATTGCCGGGACCTGCGGTGCCGCCCATGCGCTGGCCCGCCACGGCGGCGGCATCATACCCGAAGGCGCACTGGCGGAGGGCATCGGCGCTCTGCCCATATCGGCCTTGCGGATCGACGGGGAAACGGCACAGGCACTCACCCGCATGGGGTTGACACACATTGCCGATTTGATGGCGCAGCCACGCGCCCCACTTGCACGCCGGTTCGGGGCCGGTCTGCTGCTGCGGCTCGACCAGGCGCTGGGGCATCAGCCCGAGCCGCTCTCGCCCGAGGCGGACCTGCCGCGCTTCAGCGCGCGGATGACCTTTCCCGACCCCATCGGCTTGCAGGCGGACGTGATGGAAGGGCTGGCGCGGCTCCTGGACCGGCTTTGCGCCATGCTCGCACAGCATCAGCGCGGCGCGCGGCGTCTGCGGCTGGAGTTGCACCGGGTGGATCATGAGACGGCACAGGTCGAGATCGGTCTTGCGCGGCCGATGCGGGATGCGAGCCGCATCAAGGCGCTCTTTGCCAAGGGCGTCGATGAGGTCGATTCCGGGTTCGGGATCGAGGCGATGCGCCTGGCGGCGCATGTGACCGAACGTCTGGCGCCCGAGCAGATCGGCCGGGGCCGCCCCCTACGCCAGGAGGACGCCTTGGCCGATCTCTTCTCGACGCTCGGCAATCGGCTGGGGTTCGAGCGGGTGCTGCGGCTGCTGCCCGCCCAAAGCGACATCCCCGAGCGCAGCTTCATCATCGTCCCCGCCGCCCATAGCGCCCCCGAGGCCCTCCCACCCCATTGCGGCCCGGAGCGGCCGATCACGCTCTTTCCGCCCGAGCCGGTGATGCCACGGGGCGGCAGCCGGCCCGGCCATCCACCCGCGATGTTTCGCTGGCGGCGCATGAGATTCACCACCCTGCGCGCCACCGGGCCCGAGCGGATCGCGCCGGAATGGTGGTTTGACGATCCCGCCTGGCGCTCGGGCCTGCGCGATTACTGGCGCATCGAGACGCGCGAGGGGCCGCGCCTGTGGCTGTTCCACACCCCGCAGGCCGCCACATGGGCCGCGCAGCACTGGTTCGCACAGGGGGAATTCGCGTGACTGCCTATGCCGAACTGTGCGTGACCAGCAATTTCACCTTCCTGCGCGGCGCCTCGCATCCCGAGGAACTTGTGACGCGCGCCGCCGAGCTGGGCCTTGCCGCCATCGCCATCACCGATCGCAATTCAGTCGCGGGCGTTGTGCGGGCCTTCTCGGCGCTGAAGGAACTGGAACGGTTGCGCGAGGAGGCACAGGCCAGCGGTGCGGCTCCGGAAGGCCCGGCCGTGCGGTCCCGGCAGGTGACGGATCATTCCAGCCGGCAAGCCCTGCGCCTGCGCGAGGATGGTCCACTCATCCCCGCCGACAGGCCGCTGCCGAAGCTCATTCCCGGTGCGCGGCTCAACCTGAGCGACAGCGACGTGGAATGGCTGGCCCTGCCCATGGATGTCACCGCCTGGTCGCGGCTGACACGGCTCTTGTCGCTCGGCAAGCGGCGCGCCGAAAAGGGCGCGTGCCACCTGACGCGCGCCGATCTGCTTGAGTGGGGTCGGGGCATGGTGCTGATCGCCCTGCCGCCAGACCCGCTGGAGGGGTCGAAAGAGGGGGCGGGCGATCTGCGCACCATGGCCCGCGCCTTTCCGGGGCGCTGCTTTCTCGGTGCCGCCCCGCGCTATGACGGGCGCGACCCAGCAAGGCTCGCCCATTTGGCGCGGCTGGCCGACAGCACCGGCCTGCCCATGATGGCGGTGGGCGATGTGCTGATGCACCGTGCCGCGCGCCGTCCGCTGACCGATGTGCTGACCTGCCTGCGCGTGGGCTGCACCATCGACAATATCGGCACGCAGCGCCTGACCAATGGCGAGCGGCGGCTGAAAGCGCCCGCCGACATGGCCCGCATGTTCCACCGCCATCCCGCCGCCATTCGCCGCACGCTGGAGATCGCCGATGCCTGCGCCTTTCGCCTTGATGACCTGCGCTATCAATACCCGGATGAGGCGCAGGACGACGAACCCGCGCAGACCCGGTTGGAACGGCTGTCACGCGAGGGGCTGCACTGGCGCTATCCCAAGGGGCCGCCCGCCAGGATCGTCACACGGGTCGACAAGGAACTGAGGCTGATCGACGAGATGGGCTATGCGCCCTATTTCCTGACGGTGCATGACATCGTGGCCTTCGCGCGCTCGAAGGGCATCCTCTGTCAGGGGCGCGGCTCGGCGGCCAATTCGGTGGTCTGCTACCTTCTGGGAGTGACCGAGGTGCCGCCCGAATCCATCACCCTCATCTTCGAGCGGTTCATCAGCAAGGAACGCGGCGAGCCACCCGATATCGACGTGGATTTCGAGCATGAGCGCCGCGAGGAGGTGATCCAGTGGATTTACGCGCGTTATGGCCGCGAGCGCGCCGGGCTGACCGCGACGGTGATCCATTTCCGTTCGCGCGCCGCCATTCGCGAGGTCGGCAAGGTGATGGGCCTCAGCCAGGACGTGATTGCGCGGCTGTCGGGGCAGATTTGGGGCTGGTCATCCAGCGCGCCCGACGAGGACAGGATGCGCGATGCCGGAATTGATCCCGCCGATAGCCGCGTGGCGCTGGCGGCGAAGCTGATCGGCGAAATCATCGGCTTTCCCCGTCACCTGTCCCAGCATGTCGGCGGTTTCGTCATCACGCACGGCCGGCTCGATGAGCTTTGCCCGATCGAGAATGCGGCGATGGAAAACCGCACCATCATCGAATGGGACAAGGACGATATCAACGCGCTCGGGCTGTTGAAGGTCGATATCCTGGCGCTCGGGATGCTGACCTGCATCCGCAAGGCGTTTGGGCTTCTGGCCGATCATCGCCAACAGCATCTGACGCTGGCCAATGTGCCGCCCGAGGATGCGGCGGTTTACGACATGCTCTGCCGCGCAGACGCCATCGGGGTGTTTCAGGTCGAAAGCCGCGCGCAACTCAACTTTCTGCCGCGCATGCGACCGCGCAAATTCTACGATTTGGTCTGCGAGGTGGCCATCGTGCGCCCCGGTCCGATCCAGGGCGGCATGGTGCATCCCTTCATCAATCGCCGCCAGGGCAAGGAGGCGGTCGAGGATCTGGGCCCCGCGTTGATGGATGTGTTGGGCCGAACCTATGGCGTGCCGCTGTTTCAGGAGCAGGCGATGCAGATCGCCGTGGTCGCCGCCGGGTTTTCCCCCGCCGAGGCCGACCGCCTGCGCCGCAGCCTCGCCACCTTCAAGCGCATGGGAACCATCGGTGCCTTCCGCGAGCGGTTCGTGTCGGGCATGCTGGCGCGCGGCCACGGGGCGGATTTCGCCGAGCGCTGTTTTGCCCAGATCGAAGGATTTGGCAGTTATGGTTTTCCGGAAAGCCACGCCGCCAGCTTCGCGCGGCTGGTCTATGTCTCGGCCTGGCTCAAATGCCATCACCCGGCGGTCTTTACCTGTGCGCTCTTGAACAGCCAGCCGATGGGGTTCTATGCGCCCGCGCAACTGGTGCGTGATGCGCGCGAGCATGGCATCGAGATTCGCCCCGTCTCGGTCAATCACTCGGCCTGGGATTGCACGCTGGAACCGCGCAGCGACGGCGCGCTTGCGCTACGGCTGGGGTTTCGCCAGATCAAGGGCATGCGCGAGGAAGATGCCGCTTGGATCAAAGCCGCGCGCGGCAACGGATATCCCGATGTGGAAAGCCTGTGGCGTCGGGCCGGTGTGCCACCCAGGGCGCTGGAGCGGCTGGCCGAGGGGGATGCCTTCGCGCAGATCGGCCTCAACCGCCGCGCCGCTCTCTGGGCCGCCCGCGCGTTGCGCGCACCAAAGCCGCTGCCGCTGTTCGGCACCGATGGCGAGGGCACAACAGAGCCCGAGGTCGCGCTCCCCGATATGACGCTCGGGCAGCAGGTCGTCGAAGACTACCTCTCCCTGCGCCTCAGCTTGCGCGCCCACCCGCTGGAACTGCTCCGCCCCCGCCTGCCCGACAGCATGGCCCATGAGTGCGTGGCGCAGACTGCCGGGCGGATCACCGTGACCGGCCTCGTCATCACCCGCCAGCGCCCTGGCACCGCCTCGGGTGTGGTGTTCCTGACCCTGGAGGACGAAACCGGCACCGCCAATGTGGTGGTCTGGACCAAGATCTACGAGACTTTCCGCAAGGAGGTCATTGCAGGTCGCCTCTTGCGCGTGACGGGTCAGATTCAGCGTGAAGGGCAAGTGGTCCACCTGATTGCCGAACATGTTGAAGATGTCTCGCCCCTGCTCTCAACCCTCGGCCACGGCGCACCGTTCGCGACAAACGACGGCCGTGCGGACGAGACACGCCGCCCTCCCGGCGGCAGCATTCGCGCAGGCGCACGGCATCCCCGCGATCAGGCGAAGAAATTGTTCCCGAGCCGGGATTTCCATTGAACCTGATTTTCCCCACAGTGCCGATCTCTAGCCACACGCGACGAAAGGCAGGGGGTAATCCTCCCCAAAACTAAGGGGCTGCGGACGTAGAATTTTCTCAGCAAGATGCATGAGGAGATTCAGATGAAGATGACCAGATATAGCGAACCCCAGATCCTTGCGATCCTGCGCCAAGCTGAAGGCGGCGTGCCAGTGGCTGAGCTGTGCCGTGAGCATGGTATGAGCACGGCGTCCTTTTAAATCTATGGATGTCTCTCCCATTGCAAGATTTTCTCTGATCTGTTCCGCCGCCAAGTCCCAGGTTGCAAACATCTATCCGGCGTCACCGGTTGATGGTGCGCCCAAATGGGAATTCCGCGTGGTGAGCCTCAACAAGTGGTCGGCTTCATAGGGCCAATATAAAAGCCAGGTTCCTCACACACGGGAGTTTGCCGGTCGGTTCATTTCTTTGATCTTCTTGCAATCCTTGTTGCGCGCTTAAACGGGGGCGCGGAACTCCTTGTTTTTGTTGAGCACGATCCAGATGATCCGGGCATTCTTGTTGGCCACGGCGACGATGGCGCGGTTCATGCCACGTCGTTCGCGGAGGTTGTTGACCCATTGACTGAAGGGGTCGGTCTTGCGCTGAGCCACCGGACCACGGATCTGGCGCCGTGAACCAGCAGCGTTCGCAGATGCCTGTCTCCGCGCTTGCTGATCCCCATGAGCAGCCTCTTGTCGCCACTGGAATGCTGTCGGGGAACCAGCTCCATCCACGCCGCCAGATGCCGGCCGTTCTTGAACTCCCGACCATCGCCCACTGCGGCAACAACAGCCGTTGCAGTCTTCGGGCCGACACCGCAGATGCGTGCGATCCGGCGGCAATCCTCGTTGGACTTGAAGACCGCGTCGATCCGGCGATCAAAGACCGTGATGCGCGCGTCGATCTGGTCCATGAAGTCGAACAGATCGCCAATAACCTCCCGGCTCATTGCAGTCAGTCCGTTCGTCCGGTCTTTGAGGATCTCTGGGATAGCGCGCCGCGCACGCCCGCTTGATAAGGCGATCGGTATGCCGCGGTCCAACAGCAGGCCGCGCATCTGGCTCACCAGTGCCGTCCTGTGATTGAGGAGGCGGCGTCGCGCCCGATGCAGCGCCTGAATGTCTTGTTGTTCTTCTGACTTGGTTGGCACGACCTTCATGTTCGCCAGCATCAAGGCGGTGCAAATGGCCTCAGCATCATTCTGATCGTTCTTCTGATGCTTGACGAAGGGCTTCACAAACTGCGGCGCGATCACCTTGACCGTGTGGCCAAGTGCCTTGAACTGCCTTTGCCAGTGAAACGCGCCAGTGCAGGCCTCGACGCCAATGATGCAGGGCTCCAGCTCAGCAATCTCTGCCAGTAGCTGTCAAATCCCGGCGGATGCGGCGCTTCAATACGGCCTGTCCGTCATTATTTGCGCCGTGCAACTGGAACACGTTCTTGGCCAAGTCAATTCCAATAAATGCGACTGTCATGTCTCTCTCCATTCTGCTGCGTCACACCCGAAGCGTTGCCGATGGCGGGAGAGACATCCATCCCATTAAGTGGCGGTCCCGCAGGGACCAAACCAGCGGTAGAGCCTGGACTTCGTGTCTGACAGACTATCCTGCGGTCGCCAATTCCGCCTCTTGAACGTGATCGACGACTTCAGCCGGGAATGTTTGGCTGCTGTGGTCGACACGTCGCTCTCAGGAGCCCGCGTTGCCCGTGAACTGGACCGGATTGCAGAGACGCGGGGCTACCCTTGCATGGTGGTCAACGATAACGGCACCGACCTGACCAGCAACGCGATCCTGAAGTGGCAGAAAGATCGCAAAGTCGAGTGGCATTCCATCGCCCCACACAAGCCGATGCAGAACGACTTCGTCGAAAGCTTCAATGGACGTATGCGCCCCTCTCATGCATGTAAACATGCACTGCCGGGCAGTGGACGAATGTTTGAACGAGCAGCTATTTGACAGCCTTCGCCATGCCCGCAATTTGGCGGCGGCGTGGCGCGATGATTCAAATCACCACCGCCCTCATTCCAGCCTCTCTGGCTTGACACCGGTGGAATATGCTAAACGGTCAAAGAAAGATCAAAACCTGAACAGAGCTAACTCATAAAGGCGGACTCTCAGGGGAGCAGGTCACGGTGCTGCGCCGCATTCCCATTGGAACGACACATCGGCAGCTGCCGGCACGCGCCCGCGGAGAGTCGCGCGCCGGCCTGACCGTCAGTGTGTGAGGCCGCTGCCGCCCACCGCAATCACGTTGTACGGAATGCCTTCGACTGCGATGGTTTCGATATCAGATAGGTTTTCCGTGCCGATGACGCGCAAGGTTGCCTCCAGCGGATCGGTCAGGATTAGACGGTCATCCGCCAAGGTCACCCGCGGCCGCGGGTCGCGCCAGTGGCCGTCCATCGAATAAGGCTGGGTGATCTGTGCACTCTGCTCGGCCGATAACATATTGAGCCGGTGCAGCGATCCGTCCTCAGTCAGGATATAGGCCATTTGCGGCTTCACTGGATCGAGGATGAAATCGACCTCGCGGAAGGGTAGCTCTACACGCGTGAAATAGGGCGATGTCGTGGGATCTAGGATAACAACCGAGATTCCATCATAGTCTCCCAGAAAAATTTGCATCGCTTTGGCACCGAGCAGGAAACCGGTCTTGTCTTCGGGGAAATCGGCGGGATAGGGCAGCATGGTGAAGGCATCCGGCCCCCCCGTCGTGTCATGTGCGATAACGCCCTCCTTGCACCCAGCCACCAGAAAGGTGCCTGAAAACGTCTCGCCATGCAGATCGGTGCAGGTGTGCATTTCGCCTATTGGGGTGCCGTCGGCCGCAAAACTGCCGATACCGATGCGAGGCGGGGCCTTGCCTTCGTCCATGGGTGCCTCGGACGCGACAGAACTCACGAAGTAACCGCCCATATCCGCCACAAAACGATGATGTGCGACGTTCATCGGGATTGTCTGCTCTGTAAGGTCGCCCTCCAGAACCGCGCTCTCGTCGAGAACGGATGCGTAACCGCCCTTGTCGAAGGTGATGGCAACCGACCCGCTATCATTCACCACATGAAATGGGCGCGGGCCGTCGATCGTGCCGATATGGCTCGGCTCGGACACCTCGATATCTGCATGACCGCCATGTTTCTCAACGGCCAATCCGCTTTGCAGAAAATCGACTTGTTCGTTGTCGGATTTGACGGCGATGACCAGTGCCTCATCGGCCGTCGAGTAGAGCTTAGCCGGTCCAGCAAGATCGAAGGTCCAGCGGTTCTCCGGTTCATTCAGGTCAATAACTGAAACTGTTGGTGACGTGTGATCTGCGACAATGAGACGCCATGCAACAGCTTCATCGTCGGCAAAGGCGGGCGTGGCCATTGCCGCAAGCACGCCAAGCGAGGCAATAGATAGTCCGAGACTGTTCATATTCTTTCCTTTCAGTGTTGATAAGATATTTACAGGGTGGATCGGGCGAACCGATCGCGGGAGAGCGTCTTGCGCTCCGCACGCTCAAGGCGCGCGATTGCCGCCGCTTCGCCGTCACCCTTTGCCAGTGCCGAAAGCCAGATACGGCGGCAGGATGTCGGAGACCAAGGCAACGTAGCCTCGGCAAGCCACCGGCGCAGGACTGGCGGAAGCGCATCGTATGTGCCCATCGGATCGACGGTCTTTTAACGACGTTTCAGTGTTGTCGCGCCGAGGTTGCGCTTCATGCAGCCTCCTCGGGGTCGAAAATCGGATCGGGAACCAGCACCAGCCGTGTTTCGCCCGAACTCTCGATAGGGGGCGAGCGGTGCATCAGACCGGACGCGGGGCGCTCGGGCCCCTCGGGTCCACGCAGGGCGATGGATGCGCCGGTCGGGGACGTGATTACGCGGCGGGGTTGAGCCCCATCCATCCAAACACCGTATTGAGTGCCCGTGCCCCGATAGGTGCAGATGAGGCGCGCAGTCACGGCGTCGACAGGACGTTCAGGCGTGTCGGTCACAACGATGCTTAGTGCCGCATCAGGAGCGAACAGGGTTTGCTGGTTCACGCCGCTGCCTCCGCCCGCCGCCAGCCGGGGAACGGATACAGCCGTTGGACATTTCCACCAGCGTCTCCTCAGTTCGGCTGAGGTCGGTGTCCGCACGCACGAGATCGGCGTCGATGTTGACTTCGGACATATCATTGACGATGACCGCAACCCGCCGGCCGTCGCGGTTGTTCAGGACACGGTTCAGCAGGGTGGTTTTGCCGGCCCCGAGAAAGCCGGAAAGGACGGTTACGGGCAATTTTTCATGTTTCATGCAGGGTCCTCGGAACGAAGAGTGTCGGTTGTTCCAGGAACCCCCGCGCGCAGCATGTCGAGATTGCGCACGAGTTCGGGGCGGGTCATGTCGCGCGCAATCACAACGATGCGGGAGCGTCGGTCGCCGGCGGGCCAATCCCGCACCGGCACGGGCGGATCGAACACATGCTGAACACCGTGAAAGACGAAGGGCGTCTCGATACCTTCGAGGAACACGACGCCTTTCACGCGCAGGATGTCCGGTCCGCGCAGTGCGATCAGCGTATCGAGCCAGAGGTCGAAGTCGGCACCGGGGATGGGACCGTCCAGTACGATGGAGGCCGAGCCTATTCGCGCATCATGCGGCGAAAATGTCGCGTCTGTTGTGGATCGGGCCGGAGCGAGACCAGATAAATTGGCAAACGGATCCGGAGCAGGGTCACCGGGGGTAAGCCAGCCCAGAGTTTGCTTCGGTGTCGCGGTATTTCGCAGGCCGCTCAGGTTCCACAGGGCGCCGTCCGAAGGGGTTTTCTGACCGGCACGCAGGATTCGCGCCGTCGGATTGAGCCCGCTGAGCCGCCTCTCGAAGGTCTCTGCCGTCGCTGACGAGACGAGATCTGTCTTGCTGAGCACCAGCAGATCCGCCATCGCGATCTGTGACACGGCCTCGAACTGCCTGTCGAGCGTATCAGGCCCCGTGGCGGCATCGGCGACTGTCACAACGCCATCCATACGTACGTTGCGCGCAAGATAGGGATCGACCAGCAGAGTTTGCAGGATCGGGCCGGGATCGGCCAGGCCCGTCGTCTCGATTACCACGCGCTCGAAAGCGATGTCCCCAGCTTGTCTGCGTTCGATCAGGTCCGCCATCGTGCGCGTCAGATCGCCTCGAACCGAGCAGCACAGACAGCCCGATTGCATCAGGATGATTTCTTCATCCACGGATTCGATTAGATCGTGATCCAGGCCAGCCTCGCCAAACTCGTTCACGATGACGGCAATCTTTGGTCCAGTTTCCGCGCGCATTACCGAATTCAGAAGCGTGGTTTTTCCCGCGCCGAGAAAGCCGGTCAGCAGGGTGACGGGCAAGCGTGTATCGGTCGTCAAAGCGGCAACGGTCATTCAGGGTCAACTCTATACAAAATGATTCGTGATATGTTATGACATAACAATATTGACGCAAAAATGACAAGTCATGGCAGGTAGGGCAACAACATGCCGAAGCTGAGGATCACGATCAACAACCCACCGATGACATCGAATCCTCAAAGCGTTCAGGTGACCACGCTCGTCGAACAGGAACCCCGCTCGGGCGTCGACGAAGATATGGGGATGTGCCTCGGCTTCCTTGCCGGGACACATCACCCACAAGAGGATGACAAGGCCTATCAGTTGCGGACACCTACCGGCCAAGGCGCTTCCTCGCTGACATTTGTGCCTTGTTCGGTGTCACAGGCATTCCGCAAGGGTTGATGCGAGATTGCGGATGAGCTGGGGATAGAGCGCCGGACCGGACTCAAGATCGGACCCCAACGGGTCAAGAACGCCTGTTTTCGCTTCGGTGCCATCCAGCACTGTGGCGACAAGCCCTGCATTGAATTGCGGCTCTGCCAGCACGCAGTCGATACCCTCGTCCGCGATTCTCTTACGAATTTCGGCGAGCCTGGCCGGGCTGGGATCGGAGGCATCGCTGACCGAAATTGCCCCGGAGGCGAACAACTCAAAGGCAGACTCGAAATATTGGTAGGCGTCGTGGAAGACGATGAACCGTCCGCCCCGCACGGGTTCCAGCAAGGCTCTGACATCGGCGGACAGCGTGTCAATTTCTGTCCGCCCAGCGGCTGCATTTGCGAAGTAGGCTCCGGCATTTTCCGGGTCGGCAGCGGAAAGCTGTCCTGCGATCACATTGAGCCAAGTCGCGGCGTTCTGCGGTGACAACCATGCATGGGGATCATGTTCACCGTGGTCGTGGCCGCTCTCCGCGTGCTCATGCGCTTCAAACAGGGCACTTTCCCTGAACTCGAGCTGGATCGTCCCGTCGGCTTCGAGCAATCCGGTTACCGAAGCATTGCTCGCCAAGGTCTCAATCGCATCCCCTAGCCATGGGGTTAGGTCAGGGCTGATCCAGAAAACCAGATCAGCCTCCTGTAACGCGGCGGCCTCGGAGGGGCGTAACGAATATTCATGCGGACTGGCCCCGCGTTGAACGATCAGCTCGGGTGACCCGACGCCATCCATGACGCGCGCGACAAGTGAATGAACTGGCGCAATATCCGTGGCCACACGCGGCGCCTCGGCGAGGGCGGCCCCTCCCGTCAGGACAGCGGCGAGGGAAAGAGACAGGAGCGTTCTGGACATCTGGTCCTCCATGTGATCTTATAACGTTTCATCTGCTCTAATTGAAACGTGATAACATGACAAGTGGCTCTCCCATTGCTCCGGAAGACGCGACTACGCCGGTAGGCTTCTCGCGCCACGACCATGCCTCATGCGTCGTGGACGGGCTTTCGGCCGCCGAAGTACGATGCAACAGGGAGGGTCTTCGCTTCACCCCGGTGCGTCGCAAAGTCCTGGAAATTTTGCTGCAAGAGCATCGTGCTCTCGGCGCTTATGTCATTCTCGACCGATTGCGCGATGAGGGCTTCGGGTCTCAGCCGCCCGTCGCTTACCGCGCGCTCGACTTCCTCGTAAGCAACGGCCTGGCGCACAAGATCGAGCGACTCAACGCCTTTATCGCCTGCGCCCACCCCGGAGAAACCCACGCTCCAGCCTTCATGATCTGCCGCATGTGCGACTCCGTGGCCGAGGCACAGTCGACCCCGGCGCGGGGTGCCTTGGGCGCTGCCGCACGCGCGACCGGCTTTCGAATCGAGCGCACTGTGGTCGAAGCCGAAGGTGTGTGTCCGACCTGCGCGGAAAAACCCGCCGAGGATGTGCGCGCATGAGTCTTGTGAAGGTCGAGAATCTGAGCATCAGCTACGGTGCTAAAACGGTCTTGTCTCAGGTTTCACTTAGCATTGAGCCTGGCGAGATCGTGACGATCGTGGGCCCGAATGGTTCCGGCAAGACCAGCCTTCTGCGATCTATCATCGGGGCTGTAAAGCCGTCCCAAGGGCGGGTGACGCAACGGTCCGACCTGCGGGTAGGATACGTTCCGCAGCGGCTGCATATCGACCCGACGCTACCGATGACAGTCGCACGGTTCTTGCGTTTGCCAACTAGGGTGGCGCCTGAAGCCATCGACGAGGCACTTGCACAGGCGGGGGTGCCAGACCTTGCGGCTGCCCAGATGTCGCGACTTTCCGGCGGGCAGTTCCAGCGCGTACTGCTGGCGCGCGCACTGATCGACAAGCCTCACCTCCTCCTTCTTGATGAAGCGACGCAGGGGCTGGACCAACCCGGCTCCGCAGCCTTCTATAGCCAGATAGAGAAGGTGCGGCGCGAGACAGGCTGCACCGTCCTGATGATCAGCCACGAATTGCACGTGGTGATGAGCGCGTCGGATCGGGTGATCTGCCTCAATGGTCATGTTTGCTGCGAAGGTACGCCAGAGGTGGTCGCGTCGGCGCCGGAATACCGCGCGCTGTTCGGGTCGGGAACGATGGGCGCGCTGGCACTCTATCGTCACGATCACGATCACACGCATGACCACGATCACAGACACGAGAACACGGAAGCCGCCGAATGATGCTGGATGATTTCATGATGCGGGCAACCCTTGCCGGAATCGGTGTAGCGCTGGCGGCGGCCCCTCTGGGCTGCTTCGTCGTCTGGCGGCGCATGGCCTATTTTGGTGACGCGACGGCCCATGCCGCGATCCTCGGCGTCGCCCTGTCGCTGGCCCTTTCGATTTCTGTGTTTGCGGGGGCCCTGGTGATCGCACTTCTGATGGCGCTGACGGTCAACCTGTTGACTGGGCGGGGCTACGCGATGGACACCCTTCTGGGTGTGCTTGCGCATTCCGCTCTTGCCTTCGGACTGGTTGCGGTGTCGTTCCTGTCCGGCATTCGGATTGACCTGATGGCATACCTCTTCGGCGACATTCTGGCCGTATCACGCACCGATCTGGCCGTGATCTGGGGCGGTGCGGCCCTTGTCGTGGCGCTAATCGCGTGGCGGTGGTCGGCGTTGCTGACCGCGACGCTGAACGAGGATCTGGCCCACGCCAGCGGCCTCGAACCCAAACGGGAACAACTGATCCTGACGCTGTCGCTCGCCATCACCGTTGCCGTCGCGATCAAGGTCGTGGGTGTCTTGCTCATCGCCGCGTTGCTGATCATCCCGGCCGCCGCGGCCAGACCCCTCAGCCGCACCCCCGAGGGCATGGCCTTGGTGGCGGCAGGCATCGGCAGTGTCTCGGCCCTGGTCGGACTGCGCGCAGCCTATATCCTCGACACACCGGCGGGACCCTCCATAGTTTGTGTCGCCGCCCTGATTTTCGCGGCGCTCAGCATCGTGGGAAGCCTTCGTACGTCTGCCCAGTGAGCACATTAATCCAGAAGTCTTGGAACGGAGATGACAATATGAACAAGACAGCTTTGGTGATCGCTCTCATGGTGCCGTCCTCGCTTCTCGGACAGGAGACGAGGGAGCTTGGCGCTCACGAACACGGACACTCTGCACTGAATATCGCCATCGAAGGTACGCAGGTCGCTATGGAGCTTGAAGCTCCCGGCGTTGATATCGTTGGATTCGAGTATGAGGCGGAAACAGCCGAGGACCTCGCGAAACTTGACGCGGCGATTGCGAAGCTGTCAAAGCCGCTGGCGCTTTTTGTCCTGCCGGATGCGGCTGGCTGCACGGTCGTCTCGTCAAACGCGGGCCTGATCGACGAGCACCACGATGACGCTGAGAAGCATGCCGAGCACGAACATGAGGCCGAAGGCGAAGACCATGCGCATGACGATCACGCAGAGAAAGAGGGCGCGGGACATACCGAATTCCACGCGGAATATTTGCTGGATTGCGCTGATCCGAGCGCTCTTGACGGTATCGATTTCGTCTTTTTCGACGTGTTTCCGAATGCGCAGGAGGTTGAGGTGCAGATGGTTTCAGGCAAAGGATCGCAAGGCTTCGAGGTCAAGCGCGCCGCCCCCGTTCTCGATCTGTCGGGACTGATCTGACCGGGGGACGCGGGTGAGCGATACGGATACTCAATTCGCCCTGGCCCTAGATCAGGTCCAATTTCACTGGGGCGGACGCGATGCCTTCGGCTTGGGCGTGTCCAGTTTCCGCATCAGGCGGGGCGAGCGGGTGCTTTTGCTTGGTGAAAGCGGCTCGGGTAAATCCACCCTTCTGTCACTGATCTGCGGTATCAATGCACCGACACGCGGCTCGATCCGCGTGGATGGAACCGAGATGGTGACAATGCGCCCCGCCGCGCGGGACCGCTTCCGGGCCGAGGCGATCGGAATCGTGTTCCAGCAATTCAACCTGCTGCCTTACGCCTCGGCCGTGGATAACATCCTGCTGCCGCTGCGTTTCGCGCCTGAGCGACGGGGCCGAGTCGGGGATGCGCAGAACGCCGCCCTTATCCTGACCGACGCGCTAGGCCTTGCACGAGATAAGATGGCCTCCTCAACGGCCGACCGCCTCAGCGTCGGCCAGCAGCAGCGCGTGGCGGTGGCGCGCGCCCTGATCGGCGCACCTTCCCTCATCGTTGCTGACGAACCCACGTCCGCGCTCGACGCCGGATCGCAGGCGAATTTCCTCGACCTGCTGTTCGCGCAATGCTCGGCTGCCGGATCGACGTTGTTGATGGTCAGCCATGACGAACGGCTGGCCCCTCGCTTTGATCGCAGCGTTCGAATGGAAGACATCGCCACACTGACGCGCGAGGGCGCCGCATGATCCTGTTGCGCCTCGCTCTACGCAGCCTGATCGCGCGTCGTCTGACAGTTGGCCTGACGATCTTTGCGGTCGCCTTGTCGGTCGCATTGTTCCTGGGCGTCGAAAAGGTGCGCACGGGGGCGAAAGCAAGTTTCGGCGACACGATCTCAGAGACCGACCTGATCGTGGGGGCCCGGTCGGGTTCCGTGCAGCTCTTGCTCTATTCCGTGTTCCGTATTGGCAACGCGACCAACAACGCCACGTGGGAAAGCTATCAGGACATTGCCGCCCGACCTGAAGTAGAGTGGATCGTACCGATCTCGCTGGGGGATTCGCACCGGCAGTTCCGCGTCATGGGCACGACAGCCGAGTATTTCGCGCGCTACAAGTATCGCGGCGGACGATCGCTGGAGTTTGCCGAAGGCCGTGCCTTCAATGATCTCTTCGATGCGGTGATCGGGGCGGATGTGGCCGCATCGCTGGGCTATGCGATTGGTGATCCGCTAGTTGTGGCGCATGGGCTTGCGTCGTTCGCCAATCATGACAATCAGCCGTTTCGTGTCACGGGCATCCTCGCCAAGACCGGCACGCCGGTCGACCGCACCGTCGTCGTCAGCCTCGAAGCGATCGAGGCCATCCATGTGGATTGGCAGGGCGGCGCGCAGATTCCCGGTCAGATGACGTCGCCCGATGAAATCAGGCAGATGGACCTGACGCCCGGTGCGATCACAGCTGCCATGATCGGCGTAAAATCCCGCCTCCAAATCTTTGCCTTGCAACGCAGCATCAACCAGTATCCCGAAGAACCCCTTCTGGCCGTCCTGCCTGGCGTGGCCTTGCAGGAGCTGTGGGGCATCGTCGGCATTGCCGAAACGGCGCTGATCGGCGTTTCGGCGATGGTTGTGGCAACGGCGCTTCTGGGCATGGCCGCAATGATATTTTCCGGCCTGAATGAACGACGTCGGGAAATGGCGATCTTGCGTGCGGTCGGCGCGCGACCGCTGACGATCATGGGCCTCCTGATGCTGGAGGCGGTGCTGATGGCGCTGATCGCCGTTCTGCTGGGGATCGCCTTGCTCTACACAGGCTTGTGGGCGCTGCGACCTTACGTCGATACCGCATTCGGTCTATACTTGCCGATAGAGCCACTGTCCTCGCGGGAGGGAATTGTTGTGATCGGCGTCATTCTCGCCGCCGCCCTCACCAGCCTGTTCCCGGCGCTTCGCGCCTACCGGCTCTCATTGTCGGATGGCATGACCGTCAGACGCTGAAAAAGGAGTTCACATGCGTACATCCCGCCGTGCAGCCTTGCTTGGCCTTGCAAGTGCATCGCTCTTATATCCACGGCACCCGGCCCTTGCAGCTTCGGTTCGGGAAATCACCTGGGATGATCTTATCCCGACGGGCGTCCCCTATTCCGAAATCGTCGGCGAAGGCGATTACGACGAGCAGAATGACACTTGGTTGCCGAATTTCGACAAGAACGCTTTCAAGTTCGTCGAGGACCTGAACGGCGTCACAATAAAGATGCCGGGTTACATGCTGCCCCTCGAAACTGGCGGCAGTGGCGTGACCGAGTTCATTCTGACCCCCTATGTAGGGGCCTGCATCCACGTTCCGCCGCCGCCGCCGAACCAATTGGTTTTTGTGACGTCAGCACGACCCTGGCCCGCCGAGTCGATGTTCGAGGCGATTTGGGTGACAGGGGCGATCCGGGTGAATCCGATCCGCACCAATCTGGCTGAAATCGGCTACGAGGTGACCGCGGATGAGATAGAGGTCTATGTCTGGGAATGAAATGAACGGGCCCACGACATTTAATAGGCGCTTGTTCCTGCAATTCGCCGTCACCCGCGAACCAGCTGGTTTTCGTGACGACAGGAACGCCTTATGAGAGTTCAGGCTTGTTGGCGGAAATGTTCGGAACGGCATCGACCAGCACGCAACTGGCGGACATCGGCTATGCGCTTTCGGCGGATAAGATCGAGCCGTTCAGGCGCTGAATTTTCTGCGGGGCCAACCGAAGCGGAAGCCAACTTCTACGCGGCTCTGGAAACTGGAGACACAGCCGCGTAACCAACCGCAATCAGCCTACGGCAAACCCGGCGCGGTTCAGCAAGCCAGTTTGCCAAAGTCGCAATACCGACTTTTGCTCACAGCCCTTGAGGTGCGGTTTTCTCATCAAACATGAGGACGTCTGGATCCAAGCCGCGCTCATTTGCGCTGGCGCGAATGGCTTGTTGTATCGCAGGGCTACGTGCAAGTAAGCGACGGAAACGTTCGGCGTCGAGTACAAGTAGTGTTGACGGAGCAATAGCGCGCACCTGTGTACGAACCGCTTTCTTCGTCAAAATCGCCATTTGGCCGAACATCTCGCCTCCACCGCGTCGCCAAGTCTGTCCGGCGCTTTCCAACTCGACCGCACCAGACGCTATGAAATAGACGCTCTCGGCAGGACCGTCTTTGGCAATGATAACTTCACCGGAGTTAACGTGAACTGTTTTGAGCGCACGCCCCAACTTGTTGAGCGCGGCGTCGTCCATCCCGACAAACAAGGGGAAACGCTGAACAAGTTCTAACCGTTGAATAGCGATGTCGAGCTTAGGGCGTCTTTCAGTCGCAGCACGTTGAACATTCAAGGTTTGCATAAGGGAGGTATAAACTTCTGCGCCGATCAATCCGTCCTCCCGCATAATAGTATATTCACGTTCCTCAAGGCGAAGCGCCGTGCGCCGGATGAAGCGACGTTCGAGTTTTTCAGCGTAACCTGGATATTGCAATCGGAGGCCCTCTAATGCGGTCTCCATTGCTTCTACCCGACGCGCGAGCAATTCGTGCAGCAAATCAGCCACCCGACGCCCATGGATCCGGCGGATTCGACCGTCAATAAATGCATCAAGGTCACGCAGGATCAGCCGTTGCGAAAGTAGAATTTCAAAGCGGTCGGCTGTCATCCGGGCCAGTGGCCCCGACAAACGCAGACGACGCTGTAGTGCGACACCAATCTTGAACCCTTTTCCGTAGGATACGCTGCGACGCGCCGCTCGCTGGTATCCGTTTCGTCCGTCGGATCTCGCGCCTTCGATAAGCCGGTCAGCATCCGACAAGACTTGTTCTGCCATCCGTTGCGAAATCGTCCGTTCCCGCATTCGGACGATGATGGTATCGCGCTCATGGCCGGCCAACGCGATCAGCCCCAAAGTGATCCGGTCCCGATCGAGAATTTCAGCGCCGTCTTCAGCCGCCTGGACTGTTTGATCCAATCTTTCACCGAAATTTTTGGCTTCGGAACGTACAATTTCCCGCGTCAGTTCATAGTTTTCGGTGGTCCGCTTGACGTCTTCGCGCACGGTCTGCAGAGCCACCGCAACGACCTGTCGTGACAGCGCTTCATCGAGCGGCGAAAGTCGATCAAGCCCCAGCCACCTTATCACGGTTCTCAATGTGGTCCCCTGAACAAGGAGAGTGAACAGAGTGAACCCTGTAGCCAAGATCCCGACCACACGCTTTATCTCGATAGGGACCAGGGTGCTTTCGGTGACCGCCAAAGCCAGCGCAAGAGTGACCGCCCCTCGAAGTCCACCCCATAAAATCGCCACACGGTAAGGGCGTTCGACTTCTGGTGACAGACGGAGCAAAGTCAGCAGCGGAAGCACTCCGAACAAAATCAGCGCCCGTGCAAAGACTGCCGCGCAAATTACCACGCCGACGAGCACAAAATCTTCGGCTCTCACTTCCTCCAAAAGGCGCGGGATGAGCAATGCCGCCAGAATGAAAATTAACGCTCCTGCCCAATGAGCCAACAATACCCAGACCTCATTCAGGTTCGCCCAAATTTGAGGGGGCAAACGTCTTGGCCCTGTCAGGTTTAACGTCAATCCAGCGGTTACAACAGCAATCACACCCGATGCGCCAATAATCTGTTCCGCACCGATATAAACAAGATAGGGCAGAGCCACCGAAACGGAAATTTGCGCGCGTTCATAATGTACGAAAATTGCCATGACCCAAACTGAAATTCGCGTTGCCAGCCAGCCTGCAATGACGCCGCCGACAATCAGCAGCGGAAACTGTCCCAATGCCTCCGCCAAGGTCGGGTCGGGTATCCCGAGCATTACAAACCCTATGAATAGGCCAAAGAGTGCAATCGCTGCGGCATCGTTCAGAAGGCTCTCCCCTTCGATGATGCGCGCAAGCCGACGCGGTGCAGATATCGAGCGAAAAATAGACACAACAGCTGAAGGGTCTGTTGTTGATACGATAGCCCCGATTAACAGGCAGGCCGCAAGCGGCAGCGTGCTTGCCCACGCCAGCGAATACCCCACACCCAAAGTTGCTACGACGACGGCCACGACAGCAAGCACCAGAATAGGCACCCAATCGTCCAGCATGCGCCGCAAATTCATTCCCAGCGTTGCCTGAAATAAGAGCGTTGGCAGGAAAACATAGAGGAATACGTTCGAACGGATCGGCAGACCGAGGATCGCCTCTGCAACAGGGTTCAGTGCATCCGTCATCTCAGTGCGCAGAAAAAAGATCGCTGCTGTGCCGATGAGCATACCAAGAACGGCCAAGATCACGCTGTAGGGCAGCCTCAATCGCGCCGCCAACGGCTCGGCTGCGGCGATAACCAGAAAGAGCGATGAGATAACCGTTGTAATCAGTATGATATTCATGGGGCCGAACTAGCAGAGATTCAATCGAGAGAAAATCAGGGCAAGGCATAAACCACTGAAATGCTTGACCAACGAATAAAATTCATGGGTCAGAGTGGCCGGAAAACAGATAATTCCTGAAAAGTAGGCACCTAAAGGATCCAGCGACTACATATGGTACCCAGAAGCATAATTGGCAAGATACCTTGAGAGTTTGTGATCTGGTCACCGATAACCGCAGCAACTTAAGTGCTTGGACAGGTTGCAGGGCGACGTGAACTCCATTGCCCAGGAAAGACAATGCCCGAACAGGCTTTGGTGTCGATCTTGACAGCGTTCGGGCGTTGAATTCATTCAGGACAGCGGGCCTCTGCCGCGAACGCCCAGAACGTCAGGTTTGGGTCGGTCACAACAGCCTCACGAATGTTGCCGTTGTAAAGGGTACCACCCTCAGCGCGGTAACTTTGGTCCTAGAACAGCACCCCCAATCACCACCCCCTAAACCGCCTTCTTCAGCGCCTCGACCAAATCCGTTTTCTCCCAGCTGAAACCGCCGTCCGCCTCCGGTTTGCGCCCGAAGTGGCCGTAGGCCGCGGTGCGCTGATAGATCGGCTTGTTCAGCTCAAGGTGCTCGCGGATGCCGCGAGGGGTGAGGTCCATGACCTTGGCGACGGCGCGCTCGATCTCGGCCTCGTGCACTTGACCGGTGCCGTAGGTATCAGCGTAGATCGACAGCGGGCGCGAGATCCCGATGGCGTAGGAGAGCTGGATCGTGCATTTTTCGGCCATGCCCGCGGCCACGATGTTCTTGGCGAGGTAGCGCGCGGCATAGGCGGCGGAGCGGTCCACCTTGGTCGGGTCCTTGCCCGAGAACGCGCCGCCGCCATGTGGGGCCGCGCCACCGTAGGTGTCGACGATGATCTTGCGCCCCGTCAGGCCCGCGTCGCCGTCCGGCCCGCCGATGACGAACTTGCCGGTCGGATTGATCCACCATTCCGTCGCATCGGTCAGCCAGTCGGTGGGAAAGACCTCACGGATATAGGGTTCGACCAGCGCGCGGATGTCGCCCGAGGTCTGGTTGTCGTCCGAATGCTGGGTGGAGAGGACAAGTTGCGTGACCTCCACCGGCTTGCCGTTTTCGTAGCGAAGGGAGACCTGGGATTTCGCGTCCGGGCCCAGGGTCGGCTCGGTCCCGTCCTTGCGCACTTCGGCCAGCCGGCGCAGAATCCGGTGCGCGAAGGAGATCGGGGCGGGCATCAGATCATCGGTTTCGGTCGTGGCGTAGCCGAACATGATCCCCTGATCGCCGGCGCCCTCTTCCTTGTCCACCGCCGCATCGACGCCCTGCGCGATATGAGCGGATTGCTCGTGCAGCAGGTTGGTGATCTCGACCGTCTCGTGGTGAAACTTCTCCTGTTCGTAGCCGATGCCCTTGATGCAGGCGCGGGCGATGTCGTCGACGCGTCCCATATATTCGGTCAGCCGAGCCTGATCCGACAGACCGACCTCACCGCCGATGACCACGCGGTTGGTGGTGGCAAAGGTCTCGCAGGCGACCCGCGCTTGCGGCTCCTCGGTCAGGAATGCGTCGAGGATCGCGTCGGAAATCTGGTCACAAACCTTGTCGGGATGACCTTCGGAGACGGATTCCGAGGTGAAGATATAGTTCTGGCGGGTCATGGGAAGTGCTCCGATAGATGATTAACCACCCCGTCAGGAAGCCGTTGGGATGTCGTGCTATATCGGGTAGAGATTACCGGCGCGGGCGTCAACGCCCCTGGCGGAACATGGGGCGTCGGTTGAGGGGGATCAGCAACAGAAGAGCCACCAGCAGCGCCAGAATCAACGGCCAGTCCCCAATCCGTGCGTAGGGCGTCGGACGCAGTGCGGCGGGCAGCGCAACGTCGGAGAGGCCCGGCTGACCCAGGTCGATCCGTCCGCGCAGCCGCCCGGAGGGTGTAATCAGCGCAGAGACCCCTGTGTTGGCGACGCGCACCATCGGCAGGCCCTGCTCCACCGCCCTTAGCCGCGCCTGAGCGAGGTGCTGATAAGGGCCGGAGATCGTGCCAAACCACGCGTCGTTGGTGATCAGCAGAAGCAGCTCGGGCCGCGCCGGGGCGGCGCTGATGTTGCGCGGAAAGACCCCCTCGTAGCAGATCAGCGGCAGCGACGCGCCGATGCCCGGCAGGTCGATCAGGCGGGGCCCAGGACCAGGTGTGAACCCGTAACCGTCCCGCTGCGCGATGCCGCGGATACCGATCCGGCCCAGCAGATCGCCGAGGGGCATGAACTCTCCGAACGGGACGAGGTGATGCTTGTCGTAGACCTCCGTGATCCCGGCCTGATCGTGGAGCACGGCGAGCGAATTATAGACGCGCCCACGTTCTGCGCGGTTGATGCCAAAGACCAGCGGTCTGCCTTTCGCCGAGTCCGAAATCACCGGCAGTAATCCGTCGATGTCATTGAGCCAGGCCGGGACCGCCGTTTCCGGCCAGACTATTAGGTCAGGTTCGCCGGGGGCAGCGGTGAGGTCGAGCATGCGCTGGAAATGCCCCGGCGCTTTCTCGCGATCCCACTTTTCGGTCTGCGGCACGTTGGGTTGCACCAGTCGGACTACGGGGCGGCCGGTGCTCGCAGACTCCGGCGGGATCAGGGCCGCGCCGATCAACAGGGGCGCGGCGGCAGCCGCGAGCCACAGCGGAAGACCGAGCAGCGCGCGCCGCCGCACGAAGGGGCTAAGTATCAGCGGCAAGCAGACAGCAAGCGTCAGCACGATCAGCGACAACCCCATGGCCCCGCCGAACTGCGCCAGTTGCAGGGCTGGCGTCCCGATCAGCGCATGGCCCGGCAAGGCCCAAGGGAAGCCGGTAAAAATCACGCCCCGCACAACCCCGGCGAGGGTCAGCGATATGACCGTCGCAACGGCAAAACCCGAACCGGACCCTCGGACGACGCGACGCGCCAGCGCCCCGCCCATGCCCCAGAATAGCGCCATACCGCCGGCGGTCAGCACTAGTCCAAAAGGAGCCATCCAGCCGTGGCGAGCGAGGTCAACAAGGAACGGCTCCACGATCCAGCTGAGCGCCAGCGCGAAATACCCTGCACCCCCGGCCCACCACGTCAGCGCAACATCGCGTGCCCGCGCATCCTGCATCGCAATGAAATGCACGCCGGCGAGGCCGAGAATGGTCAGGGGCCACAGATCAACGGGGGCCTGCCCGAGCGCCGCGATCGCCCCCAGCGATGCCGTCAGAAACATCCGACGCGGACGCGAGAAGCCGGCAAGACGGGCTTGCCAGCGCAATCCGGCGACGGCTGTGCGGATCATTGCGCGGCGAGGGTCGACGGCTCTTCCACCGTCGCCGCCGCCGGATGCTGCGCGCCATCGCGGTGCAGGCGGACACGCAGACGCTTGATCCGGCGGGGATCGGCGTCCACGACTTCGAATTCGTGACCCGCGGGATGGGGGACCACCTCACCACGCGCCGGAACGCGCCCGGCCAGCATGAAGACCAATCCGCCGAGGGTGTCGATTTCTTCTTCATCGACGCTGTCATGCTCGGTCAGATTGGTGCCGGTCTCGCTGGCAAAATCATCTAGCGGCGAGCGGGCCAGCGCGAGATAGGTATTGTCTGCCTCGCGTGTCCAGAATTCGTCCTCGTCCACGTCGTGTTCGTCTTCGATCTGGCCGATGACCTGTTCGATGAGGTCCTCGATCGTCACCAATCCGTCGACTCCGCCATACTCGTCGATGACCAGCGCCATATGCCGACGCTCTTTCTGCATCTTTTGCAGCAGGACGCCGATCGGCATCGAGGGCGGCACGTAGAGCAAGGGGCGTAGCATCGCCTTGAGCGCAAAGCGCGTCGGCTTGGCGGTAAAACCGTGACGCAGCGCAAAGTCCTTCAGGTGGATCATGCCGATTGGCGTGTCGAGCGTATCCTGAAACACCGGCAAGCGGGTCATGCCGCTGGTGCGGAACAGCTTCACCAGATCCTCGCGGGTGATGTCGACCGGCACGGCGACGATCTCGGCCTTTGGGATGGCAACGTCCTCGACCCGCATTCGGCGCAGGTTGATCATCCCGTGCGCCGGTCGCGAAACCGCATCCGTTGGGGGGACCAACGTCGGCGATGTGGTGGCGGGGCTCTGCCTCCCCCCGATCATGCGTGACCAGAAACCACGTTTGCGTGGCGCCGAAGTCACCGCTTTTGTCGTCTGACCTTCCGGCAGCGCGCCCTGCGCCGCGTTAGAAGGGCCGTCGCTATTGTCGCCCATCATTCCTAACCAGTAAGCGCCGCGCGAATCGGCGGCAAAATGGGGATTTCCCCCGCAATCAAATATCATATGGGTCCGGCAGACCCATTTTGCCAAGTATTTCGACTTCAATCCGTTCCATCAGCGTGGCGTCGCGGTCACGCTCATGATCATAGCCCAGCAGATGCAGCACCGCATGAATGATGAGGTGTGTGGTGTGATCTGGCAAAGGCCTTCCCGCCTTCATCGCCTCTTTTTCGCAGGTTTCCCAAGCAATTGCGATGTCCCCCAGCTCCTCGGGAGGGCCGTCGGAGGGGCCTTTCGCGGGTCTCTCCGGTGCGCCTCCATCCTCGGGCGCAGCGCGATCTTCAGAGGGCCAGGACAGCACATTTGTCGCGGTCGCTTTAGCGCGAAAATCGGCGTTCAACGCCGCGATGCGGCTGTCACTGCAAGCCAGAAGCGCGATCTCAAAGGCCTCGGGGGAGAGATCGAGATGCGTCAACGTTGCCTCGACCGCACAGTCCGCGAGGGCCTCGAGATCCAGTGCATTCCAGCGATCATCTTCGATAATGCAGTCGATCTGTGCCATATGACCCTGTAGCCGATGCGCTTGGCCTTCACCAGAGCGCGCAGGCGGGACCCTATCCGCAGGACGCGCCGCCACCGCCAGTCTCACGTCCCCGCGTCCGCCTCATAGGCTTCGATGATCGCGGCGACCAGCGGGTGGCGCACGACATCCTTTGAGGTGAAGTAGTTAAAGCTGATCTTGTTGATCCCGCCCAGCAGACGTTCGGCGTCGTGCAGCCCGGAGGGCATGCCGCGCGGCAGGTCGATCTGGGTGCGGTCGCCGGTCACGACCATGCGAGACCCCTCCCCCAGCCGGGTCAGGAACATCTTCATCTGCATCGTGGTGGCGTTCTGCGCCTCGTCCAGAACGACGAATGCGTGAGACAACGTCCGGCCCCGCATAAAGGCGAGCGGCGCGATCTCGATCACCTTTTCCTCCATCATCTTGGCCAATTGCTTGCCCGGCAGGAAATCGTTCAGCGCGTCGTAGAGGGGCTGCATGTAGGGATCGACCTTGTCCTTCATGTCGCCCGGCAGATAGCCCAGCTTTTCGCCCGCCTCGACGGCGGGGCGGCTGAGGATGATCTTGTCGACCAGCCCGTCGATGAACATGGAGACGCCGACCGCGACTGCGAGGTAGGTCTTGCCGGTACCGGCGGGGCCGATGCCAAAGGCCAATTCGTTCTGGAAAAGGCTGGCGACATAGGCTTTCTGGGCTTCGGTGCGCGGCTCTACCAGCTTCTTGCGGGTTTTGATCTCGATCGCGCCGCCCTTGAACATCTCGATCTGCTTGCCGTCGCGACTGGCGCGGGCGAGCCCGCCCCCAAGGTCGCCGGGCATGCGCAATTCACGATCGATGTCGGCGCTGGCGACGGGCCGACCGGCTTCGAGACGGGCATAGAGACTGCGCAGGACCTTCACCGCCTCTTCGGCCGCGGGACGTTCTCCCATGGCGACCAAATGGTTGCCGCGCCGCAGGATCTGGACCGATAGCTTCTGTTCGATTTCGGCCAGATTGCGGTCAAATTCGCCGCAAAGCTCGATCAAAAGAAAGTTGTCGGGAAATTCGACAGCCACTTCGGTCAGGGGTTGCTCGGTTGTATCGCGGGGGGGCAGCAATGTGGCGGCCAAACAAAACTCCTACGTTTGATGGGGCGAGATTACGTCGATGCGATCGATACGGGAAACGAAAAATGCCGCAGGGAGGTCCCTGCGGCATTTGTTTGCTTGGTATGCAGGCTGAACCGGCATGCGTCAGGCGGCTGGCCTGGTGGCCGTTCGCGGATCAAAGATGTCGCCGCCACCTTTGAACCCGCCTGTCGCGGTGTTCGGCGCAGCCGTGCCGGAGCAGACGGGCTTGCCATAGGGGCCGATCCGGGTGGTCAGATAGCCCTCGACGCCATCATCAATGATCCAGTGGTCACAGCCGTTCGGATCGATCCAGATACCGGCCTGAAGCTGGCTGAGGTGCTTGGACCCAAAGCCGCGGTCCACACCCTTGTAATCCGGCGCAGGACTCGGATGCCCGCAGGCGGCGACGCCGGCAACCATCGCACCTCCGAGGATGAGCTTAATAATTTTCATGTCGGCTCTCCCTTTAGCGGATACAAATGATTTCGACACGGCGGTTCTTCGCCATGCCTGCTGCGGATCTGTTGCTGGCAACCGGCATCCGTTCGCCGTAGCCGCGCACATCGGCGATGCGCGCGCCAGAGGCCGCCGCAACCTTGGCCACCGCGTTGGCGCGGTTATAGGACAGGCGGATATTGTATTCATCCGAGGCCCGGCTGTCGGTGTGACCCGCAATGATAAAGGCCGTCGCTGTCGCGGAGTTGAAGAACTGCGTCAGACGCTGCTGATTGGCAGGGCTGATGTAGTACTTGTCCGTGGCAAAGAACTGGTCGGTTTCCATCACGCCACAGACGTTGCCGCGGTTACAGACCGGGAGGCCCTGCCGCGTCAGGTGATTATCCATGTAGCCCTCAAGGCCATCGTCCATGACCCAGTGTTCGCATCCATCCGGGTCAACCCAGATGGTCGGCACATAGCGTTCATTCCAGCCGCGTCCCTGCTGTTGCTGGGCCTGGGCCGGGCCGGCGACCGTTGCGACGCAAAGGGCGGCGGCAGCGAGCCCTTTCAGCATCTTTCCGGCGAAGTTGATATACATCTTCACGGTTATACTTCCTCTGCTTCCCCCGAGGGTCCCGTCCGGCGCAATCGGCCATACCAGTCCCAAGCGTTGTTTTGTGAAATCACTTTAGCGGTTTACGCGATCATGTGAAGATTCAATCCACGGAAATGATGACAAAATATGGGAGAGCGCGGCATGACAGCCACGAATTGTAGACAGATCATGTACAATGATCGGCAAAGACGCAGGCGGATCCGCTGCTGTGAACAGACCACACGCCCCGTCGGGAATCAGTTTTCGCTGCCGTCGCAAGAAAATTTCGACAAACTAGGATATCTCGCCAGCAGCTCTTAAACCAGCACCCCGGCGAGGGAGTTCGTCCCGCTCGACTCGATCCGCACACGAACCAGGGCGCCGGGGTTCAGATCGGCCGTCATATGCACTGCATGGAGGTGATCGGACTTGCCCGTCACCTGACCGGGCATCCGGCCGGGACGCTCGACCAAAACGCCGACCTCGCGTCCGACCATGGCATCCTGCGCGGCGCGCTGCTGCCTTGTTATCAGGGCCTGAAGCTCCTGAAGGCGCGCATCCTTGACCGCCTCTTCGACCTGCGCGCGTTCAGCGGCGGGGGTGCCGGGACGGGTGGAATATTTAAAGCTGTAGGCCTGTCCATAGCCGACCTCTTCGATCAGGCGCAGGGTGTCGTGGAAATCGTTATCGGTTTCTTCAGGAAATCCGACTATGAAGTCCCCGGACAAGAGGATGTCGGGGCGGGCGTTGCGGATCCGCTCTATCAACCGCAGGTAGCTGTCGCGCGTGTGACTGCGGTTCATCCGCTTGAGGATCCGATCGGATCCGGACTGAACAGGCAGGTGCAGGTAGGGCATCAGCTTGTCACAATCGCCATGCGCGGCGATCAGGTCGTCGCTCATGTCGTTCGGGTGCGATGTGGTGAACCGGATGCGCGCCAGGCCGTCGATCTCGGCCAACCGGCGGATCAGGCGCGCGAGGGTCCAGTCGCGGCCGTCCGGGCCCTGCCCGTGATAGGCGTTGACGTTCTGGCCCAGTAAGGTCAGTTCGCGCACGCCGCGATCGACCAGATCACGGGCCTCGGTCAGGATGCGCTCGACGGGCCTGCTGACCTCTGCACCCCGCGTGTAGGGAACGACGCAAAAGGCGCAAAACTTGTCGCAGCCCTCCTGCACGGTGAGGAATGCGGTCGGCCCCCGCTTTGCCTTGGGACGGGCGGCGAGGTGGGCGAATTTGTCTTCCTCGGGGAAGTCGGTGTCGATAACCTTTTCACGCCCCCCGGCGCGCGCTTCCATCTCGGGCAAACGGTGGTAGCTTTGCGGACCGACGACCAGATCGACCATTGGCTGGCGGCGCATGATCTCCGCGCCCTCGGCTTGCGCAACACAACCGGCGACGCCGATCTTGAGGTCCGGCTTGGCCTGCTTCAACTCCTTGTAGCGGCCCAATTCAGAGTAAATTTTTTCCGCCGCGCGTTCCCGGATGTGGCACGTATTAAGAAGGATCATATCCGCTTCTTCGGGTGAGCCGACCTCGTCATAGCCGTTGCCACCCAGCGCCTCGGCCATCCGTTCGCTGTCATAAACGTTCATCTGGCAGCCATAGGTCTTGATGAAAAGCTTGCGGGACTGGGTCATGGGGATCTCGGGCAATTTGGGGGCGAACTGCGGGCGCGTCAGCCCGTCGCAGGATCAGGGCGCTTTGCTAGAGTAAAGTGCGCCCTCTTGCAATGCGAGGCAAAAGGCAGGACGTTGCGAGCTGTGGCACATCGCGCGACCAGACGAGGAAAAGCAATGCGATTCAACACCCTCGCGGATTTCATCACCGCAAGACCTCCGGCTTTCGTGACCGGGCCGTCGGCGATGATCTTTGCCGAGGACGAGGTAGAGATCGACTCAACTCTGCGCCACCACCTGACCGCGGGCTTCGCGAGCGTCGTCCTGTTCGCACCGCCCGGCTTCCGCATCGCGCGCGGTCTGCAACATGCGGTGATCCGGATCGACTACGACGTGACGGCGGGCGACAGCCTGATCGACGCGGTGAACCGGGCGATGACCATCGCACGGGGCGCGTGGCTCTATTACGGCTACAACGCCGAGTACCTCTTTCACCCCTTCTGCGAGACACGCACGGTCGGCGAAATGCTGGCGTTTCACAGCGAGGAACGGCGCGACGCGATGCTGACCTACGTGGTCGACCTCTACGCCGGCGACCTTGATGCGGCACCGAACGCGGTGTCGCTGCAGGACGCCTGGCTCGATAAATCCGGCTATTATGCGCAGGCCCGGCCCGATCCTGCGCGCCACGGCCATCCAAAGGAACGACAGCTCGATTTCTTTGGCGGGCTACGCTGGCGGCATGAGGAACACATTCCGCCCGAGCGCCGTCGCATCGACCGGATCGCCCTGTTTCGCGCGGCCAAGGGGCTGCGCATGCGGTCGGATTTCACCTTCTCGGACGAGGAATACAACACCTACGCCTGCGCCTGGCACAACAATCTGACAGCTGCGGTCTGCTCTTTCCGCGTCGCCAAGGCGTTGAAGCGCAACCCAGGCTCAGCCTTCGGAATCGAGAGTTTCCGCTGGCACAATTCCACGCCGTTCAGGTGGGAGTCGCCGCAATTGCTGGACCTGGGGTTGATGGAGCCGGGGCAGTGGTTTTGAGGGTCGTGTGAGATACCTGAGTGATATATGCGCGGCGCGTAGTCTGTACGTTTAGCGAGGTTGACGCCGACGATTGCCGTCTGCCTCGTACTCCCCCCACACAGGTTAACGTGGTCGAAGGCGGATAACGCCTCCCTGCGCAGGGCTATGCGCTATCGAGCGTGGTGAATGCGTGGAACTTTTCGGCGAAATCGCGTCACGCTCTAACATTTAACGCGGGCGTTGAGGCGCGCTTCTCGCGGCACGCAGGGATGCTCGGGCGTCCCACTCGCGCTTTGCACGACAAAGCTCTGACGGGGGCCGATTGCGGTGCAATCGACCTGAACTACAGATTCTCAGGTTGGGGCATGCCGAGCACGTGGTAGCCGCCATCGACGCGGATAATTTCCCCCGTCGTATAAGCTCCGGCGTCGGAGGCGAGGTAAACCGCCGTGCCACCGACCGCTTCGAGAGTCGCGTTGGCCCGCAGGGGGGCGTTCGCCTCTGTCTGGCGGAAAGTCTTGCGCGCCCCGGAAATGGCGGCGCCGGCCAGTGTTTTCATCGGGCCGGGTGAAATCGCGTTAACCCGGATGCGGTCGGGGCCAAGATCATTGGCGAGGTAACGCACCGCTGCCTCCAGCGCCGCCTTGGCGACGCCCATCACGTTGTAATAGGGCGTGACGCGGGTGGAGCCCTGATAGGTCATTGTCAGTACCGTGCCGCCCTCGGTCATCAAGGGTGCAGCGCGGCGCGCCACTTCGATCAGGGAATAGCAAGAAATATCGAGCGAATTCTTAAAGTTATCGCGGCTGGTGTTGATGAACCGGCCCGCCAACTCTTCCTTGTTGGAATAGGCGATGGCGTGCACGATGAAGTCGATCTTGTCCCACTTCTCTTTCAACTCGCCAAAGCCGCGGTCGAGAGAAGCATCATCCGTTACATCCATGTCGACGATGAAGTCGCTGCCAAGGCTTTGCGCCAGTGGCAGGACCCGCTTGCCGAAGGCGTCGCCCTGATAGGAGAATGCCAGTTCCGCCCCTGCACCCGCCATAGCTTTCGCGATCCCCCAGGCGATGGAGCGGTCGTTGGCGACGCCCATGATCAGCCCGCGTTTGCCCTCAAGAAGTCCGCTCATGATTTGTCACCCGTTATAACGGCTGAGCAGCATGGACCCATTGGTCCCGCCAAAGCCGAAGCTGTTGGTCATCACCGTATCAAGGCCCGCGTTTTCCACAAGGCTCGTCGCGATTTCTGCCGGGGCCAGCGCCTCATCCAGCGTTTCCACGTTGATCGAGGGCGTAATGAAATCCTTGTCGAGCATCAGGAGGCAGAAGATCGCTTCCAACGCCCCCGCCGCGCCCTGCGCATGCCCCGTCATGGATTTCGTCGAACTGATCGGCGGGGTGGACCCTTCGCCAAAGACGCGGCGCACGGCCTGAACTTCGCCAACGTCTCCAACCGGGGTCGAGGTGCCATGGGCGTTGATGTAGCCGACCTTGCGCCCTTCGGGCAGGGTCTCCAGCGCCAGACGCATCGCACGTTCGCCGCCCTCGCCCGACGGGGCCACCATGTCGTGCCCGTCCGAGGTGGCGGCGTAGCCGGTGACTTCGGCATAGATCTTGGCGCCGCGTGCCTTGGCGCGCTCCAGCTCTTCCAGCACGACAATACCGCCGCCGCCCGAGATGACGAAACCATCGCGGCTGGCATCGAAGGCGCGAGAGGCCTTGTCGGGGGTGTCGTTGAATTTGGACGACATCGCGCCCATGGCGTCAAAGAGGCAGGAAAGCGTCCAGTCCAGCTCCTCGCCGCCGCCGGCGAACATCACGTCCTGCTTGCCCATCATGATCTGCTCCGCCGCGTTGCCGATGCAATGCAGCGAGGTCGAGCAGGCGGAGGTGATGGAATAGTTGATCCCCTTGATCTTGAAGGCAGTCGCGAGGTTGGCCGAAACGGTCGAGGACATCGCCTTGGGCACCGCGAAAGGGCCGATCCGCTTGGTCGCGCCGGTCGACAAGACCGTCTGATGCGCGGCAAAGAGCGCGGAGGTCGATGGTCCGCCGGAGCCCGCGACCAGACCGGTGCGCGGGTTCACGATGTCGGACTCCTCCAGCCCTGCATCGGCGATAGCCTGCGTCATGGCGATATGGGAATAGGCTGCACCCGGTCCCATGAAGCGCAGGGCGCGCTTGTCCACGTGATCCGCCGGCTTGATCTTGAGCGTCCCTGCGATGCGCGAGCGAAAGCCATGCTCCGCCATCTCTTCTGACGCGACGATTCCGGATGTTCCGGCCTTGAGCGAGGACAGAACCTCTTCGGCATTGTTACCGATCGAGGAAACGATCCCCAGACCCGTGACGACTACTCGGCGCATGGCGCTCTCCCTCGACCCATAGGTCAGCTCTCTGACAGAGCGACCTTCATATCCTTGACGACGTAAATTTCCTCACCGTCGGCTTCAACCCTGCCGTCGGCGACACCCATGGTCAAACGGCGGGTCTGCACGGCTTTGGTGAAATTGACGTGATAGGTCAGCAGCTTGCGATCAGGGCGCACCATGCCCGTCAGCTTCACTTCACCGACGCCGAGCGCGTAGCCCCGCCCCTGCCAGCCGCGCCAGCCAAGGTTAAAACCGGTCAACTGCCACAGCCCGTCGAGGCCGAGACAGCCGGGCATGATCGGATTGCCGGGAAAGTGGCATTGAAAGAACCAAAGATCCGGGGTGATGTCGAATTCCGCCGTCACGTGACCCTTGCCATGCTCACCACCGTCGCCACTGATGTCGGTGATCCGGTCCATCATCAGCATCGGCGGTTCGGGAAGCTGTGCGTTGCCGGGGCCAAACAGCTCTCCGCGCGCGCATTTCAGCAGATCTTCCTTGTCAAAGCTGGTCGGATATTCGGCCATGCAGACGGCACCTTTCAATGGGCAAAACTCAGCTTCCTCTATCATCGGCGTCGCGCGCCATGCAAGAGCGGCGACCACAGAGGGTATTTTGCGCCAGAAAACTTCGCGAAATCTTCACACATCTGCACCTAGCATGTGCACTTGGCATGGCGCTGATCCCGGCCGATGTAAAACACAGCAGTCACCTCCTGACGCAGGGTGATTGAAATTTGCTGAGCGGCCATAGTATAGTGAGGCTCGATCCAAGGACCTGCGATCACAGGGATTGCGACCAAATGACAGGCAGCACATGACAGATAAGGCCAGTTCCCACAGCTCCGCTTGGCTGACCCGTGGCGGCTTGCGCCCCACTCGGCAACGCGCCCTGTTAGCCGACCTCCTGGTCGGTGACGGGCAAAATCGTCACGTGACCGCCGAAAGCCTGTTTGCAGCAGCGCAAGATAGCGGGCAGTCGGTCTCTTTGGCTACTGTTTACAATACGTTACGGGCATTCTGCGATGCCGGCTTGATGCAGGAAATTACCGTGGATGGATCGAAGAGCTATTTTGACACAAATACTCACGACCACCCGCATTTCTTTTGGGAAGATACCGGCGAGCTGACCGATGCTCCCGCTGACCAATTGAAAATCTCCAGCCTGCCGAAAATCCCCGAGGGCGCGGAGTTGAGCAAGGTCGATGTCGTCATTCGCCTGCGTCGGAGCTGACCTTTCGGACCTACCGTCCTGCCCTCGACCGGTTCTGGCCAACAGATGGCAAACCTGCGCCCGCGCGCCTGATGGTTTGCCTGAGGGTTTGCCTGACGGCCCGATCGGCTGTCCGGCCCATGATCACATCGACTTGTGACCCGCAGACTTGTGTAGGAAGGTGACAGCCAGCACCATCAAGGGAGAGCCCGATGCCTATCACAACTTGCGTGTTCGATGCCTATGGTACCCTGTTCGATGTCTCGGCGGCCGCACGCATGGCGGCACAGGACCCCGCCCTTTCAGGGCTGTCGGGCACATGGGCCGATCTGGCCGAGGATTGGCGGCGCAAGCAGTTGGAATATTCCTGGCTGCGCGCGATCACGAAACAGCATTGCGATTTCTGGCAGGTGACCAAGGACGGGCTTGATTGGGCGATGGATGCGCGCGGTCTGAAAGACCCGGCGATGCGCAAGCGCCTGCTCCAGCTATACCGCGAACTCGACGCCTATCCCGAGGTGGCGGATGTGCTGGCGCGCCTGCGCGAGATGGGCAAGGCGACCGCGATCCTTTCCAATGGCTCGCCCGGGATGCTCGCCGATGCGGTGACTTCTGCGGGCCTGAGCGACCGCCTCGATGCGGTGATCTCGGTCGAGGACATCGGCATCTTCAAGCCCTCTGCAAAGGTCTACGATCTGGTCGGCGAGCATTTTGTAGTCCGCCCGCAGGACGTGCTGTTCGTGTCCTCCAACGGGTGGGACGCGGCGGCGGCGGCATCCTACGGCTTTCGTGTCGCCTGGGTGAACCGGCGTGGCGATCCCGTCGACCGGATGCCGGGCCAACCCGATCACATCCTGTCGAATTTGACACAAATCCTCGATCTGGACGACATCTGAGCAGGAGGAAACACCGTGCCGACCTTCAACGCGCCTGACGGAACCACGCTTTACTACGAAGATCAGGGCGAAGGAGACGCCCCTCCCCTGCTTTGCCTCTCGGGGCTGACCCGGAACGCACGCGACTTTGACTTTGTCGCCCCGCATCTGACCGGGGTGCGGATGATCCGGATGGATTACCGCGGGCGGGGCAAATCCGATTGGGCCGATCACGCGACCTACGAGGTACCGGTCGAAGCCGGCGATGCGCTGGCCCTGCTGGATCACCTCGGAATCGACAGGGCGGCAGTGCTGGGCACCTCGCGCGGCGGAATCATCGCGATGGTCCTTGCGGCAACTGCGCGCGACCGGCTGTGCGGCGTCGCGCTGAACGACGTCGGCCCGGTGCTGGATCCCGGCGGACTGGGCGCAATCAAATCCTACCTCGGAATCAATCCAGCCTTTGCGACGCTGGAAGATGCGGCAGAGGCGCAGATGCAAAACAACCCGCGGTTCGCCAACGTGCCGAAATCGCGCTGGGTCACGTTCATGTCGCATATCAATCGCGAAACGACCGAGGGGTTGCGGATCAACTATGACCCCAAGTTGCGCGACGCCGTCGTTCCGGGCTTCGATGCGCCCCAAACCGACCTCTGGCCGTTCTTCGACCGTCTGGAGGGGTTGCCGCTGGCGATCATTCACGGCGCGAACTCTGACCTCCTGAGCGAAGATACCCTGGCCGAGATGATCCGACGTCATCCTGGGGCCATCGTCGCTCAGGTTCCCGACCGCGGTCACATCCCGTTTCTCGACGAGCCCGAGGCGCTGACGGCGTTGCGCGAATGGCAAGCTCAACTGGCATGAATATCGCGATGATCGAGGCGGCAGCGGACCGGGCAAGCGGACACCTGCGCCGCACGCCCCTGCTGACCTCCCCGTTTCTGGACGAGATCGCGGGTCGGCGCGTCTTTGTGAAACCCGAATGTCTGCAACATACCGGCAGCTTCAAGGCGCGCGGCGCGTGGTCGGCCCTGTCGGCGATGGACCCGGCGCAGCGCGCGGGCGGCGTGATGGCCTATTCCTCGGGCAACCACGCGCAGGGTGTCGCCTGGGCGGCCCGCGCCCATGGTGTGCGGGCGGTGATCCTGATGCCCGCCGATGCCCCGGCGTTAAAGCGTGAAAATACCGAAGCGCTTGGCGCGGAGGTGGTGCTGTATGACCGGACGCGCGAGGATCGCGAGGCCAAGGGACAGGCGCTGGCGCAATCCCTCGGCCTGACGCTGGTGAAACCCTACGACGACGCGCAGGTGATAGCGGGTCAAGGCACCGTTGGTCTCGAAATCGCCGAACAGGTGGCCAAAGCGGGTATCAGCCGCGCGGATGTGCTGGTCTGTTGCGGCGGGGGCGGCCTGACATCGGGAATCGCCCTGGCGCTGGCGGATCGGGCCAGCGGGCTACGGGTTCGCCCCGTCGAACCACATGGATTCGATGACGTCGCCCGATCACTGCGCGGCGGTGCCATTGTCGAGAACCCGGCGATGGACGGTTCGATCTGCGACGCCATCGTGACGCCGCGCCCGGGCGATCTGACCTTTCCGATCCTGCGTAAGTTGTGCGGTCCCGGTCTGGTGGTAAGTGATGATGACGCGCTTTATGCCATGGCGCAGGCATTCCTGCGCCTGAAGCTCGTAGTGGAACCCGGAGGGGCGGTGGCACTGGCCGCCGCGCTGCTGCGCGTTGACGAGATCGAGGGTGAGGCTGTGATCGCGGTGATTTCCGGCGGGAACGTTGATCCGGCGATGTTCGCGCGGGCCTTGTCAGCAACGTCGACTGGCTGACCTCCACAAACTGACCACCGCAGGCGCAATCTCCATAGCATCGTGCCGCGCCGCACCACAAACTGCGGCTGGCGGCCCCAGTCCGATCATGGCACAACCGGCGCACCCATCACCGGAGGCCCCCCATGACCCAGACATTCGGCAAAGGCTGCCACCTGCACCTGATCGACGGGTCGGCCTTTATCTTTCGCGCCTATCACGCATTGCCGCCCCTGACGCGCAAGTCCGATGGCTTGCCGATCGGCGCGGTCTCGGGGTTCTGCAACATGTTGCACCGCTACGTCGAGGGGAACACCGGCCCCGATGCGCCGACGCATGTGGCGGTGATCTTTGACAAGGGCAGCCACACCTTCCGCAACGATATGTACGACCTCTACAAGGCGAACCGCGACGCGATGCCCGAGGATCTGCGCCCTCAGATCCCCCTGACCCGCCGCGCGACCGAAGCCTTCAACATCGCCTGCAAGGAGCTTGAAGGGTTCGAGGCCGACGACATCATCGCCACCCTCGCCTGTCAGGCCCGCGACGCCGGCGGACGGGTCACGATCATCAGCTCGGACAAGGATCTGATGCAGCTGGTCGGCGGCGGCGTGGAGATGCTGGACGCCATGAAGAACCTGCGCATCGGCGTGGAGGGGGTCGAGGCCAAGTTCGGCGTCGGTCCCGAGCGCGTCGTCGACGTGCAGGCGCTGGCCGGGGACAGTGTGGACAACGTGCCCGGCGCGCCCGGCATCGGGATCAAGACCGCCGCCCTGTTGATCAACGAATACGGCGATCTGGAGACCCTGCTGGACCGGGCAGGAGAGATCAAGCAGCCCAAGCGGCGACAGACCCTGATCGACCACCGCGCGCAGATCGAACTGTCCAAACGTCTGGTGCAACTCGATTGCGCGACTCCGCTGGATTTCACCCTCGACGATCTGGAGGTGATGGACCCGGATACCGAGGTCCTCCTGCCATTCCTCAACGAGATGGAGTTCCGCACCCTCACCAAACGGATCGCGGATCAGATGGGGGTCGAGGCCCCCGCCCTGCCCGAGGTTGCCGTGAGCGGCGGTCAGGACGCGCCCGCCGCCGTGGAGATGCCCGCGATCGACCACAGCACTTATGAGACGGTGCGCGACGCCGATCACCTGGCCCTCTGGATCGCGCGGATCCGCGAACGGGGCTATGTCGCGGTCGATACCGAAACGACCGGGCTGGACGACATGCGCGCCGAACTGGTCGGGATTTCGCTGGCCACCGATCCCGGCGTCGCCTGTTATATCCCGCTGAATCACAAGGCGAGCGAGGGCGAAGGGTTGTTCGCCTCCGACGCGCTGGCCGACGGGCAGATGTCCGAGACCGAGGCGCTGACCCTGCTGGCCCCGGTGCTGGAGGACGACGCGATCCTCAAGATCGGTCAGAACATGAAATATGACGCAAAGATGCTGAAACGCTACGGCATCACGGTCGCGCCCTTCGACGACACCATGCTGATCAGCTACGCGCTGAACGCCGGGTTGCACGGGCACGGGATGGACACGCTGGCCGACCGCTACCTCGATCACACCTGCATCCCGATCAAAGAGCTGATCGGCGCGGGCAAGAGCATGATCACCTTTGACAAGGTGCCCGTCGACAAGGCCAGCGCCTATGCCGCCGAAGACGCGGATGTCACCCTGCGCCTCTGGCAGGTGCTGAAGCCGCAACTGCACGCCAAGAAGGTCACGACGGTCTACGAGACGCTGGAACGCCCGCTCTCGCCCGTGTTGGCGCAGATGGAGATGCACGGCATCAAGGTCGACCGGGATACCCTGTCGCGAATGTCCAACGCCTTTGCCCAGAAGATGGCCGGGCTGGAGGCCGAGATTCACGAGCTGGCCGGCGAGACGTTCAACGTCGGCTCTCCCAAGCAGTTGGGCGAGATCCTGTTCGACCGGATGGGGCTGGAGGGCGGCAAGAAGGGCAAGACCGGGGCCTATGCGACCGGCGCCGACGTGCTGGAAGACCTCGCCACCCTGCACGATCTGCCGGGTCGGGTGCTGGACTGGCGGCAGCTCTCCAAGCTGAAATCGACCTATACCGACAGCCTGCAGACCCATATCCACCCCGAAACGGGGCGGGTGCACACCAGCTATCAGCAGACCGGGGCGAACACCGGGCGATTGGCCTCCTCCGATCCGAACCTGCAGAATATCCCCGTACGCTCCGAAGAGGGGCGGCGTATCCGCGAGGCGTTTATCGCGGATGAGGGCAAGGTTCTGCTCTCCCTCGATTATTCGCAAATCGAATTGCGCATCCTCGCCCATATCGCGGATATTCCGGCGTTGAAGGAAGCCTTTGAGGACGGGCAGGACATTCACGCCGCGACGGCTTCGGAAATGTTCAACGTTGCGCTGGCGGACATGACGCCGGACGTGCGCCGGCAGGCCAAGGCGATCAACTTCGGCGTGATCTATGGCATCTCGGGCTTTGGCCTCGCGCGCAACCTGAGGATCCCGCGAGCCGAGGCGCAGGGCTTCATCGATCGCTACTTTGAACGCTTTCCCGGTATCCGTACCTACATGGACGCGACCACTGCCTTTGGCAAAGCGCACGGCTATGTCGAGACGCTGTTCGGACGGCGCATCCACACCCCCGAGATCGACGCCAAGGGGCCGCGCGCCGGATTTGCCAAACGCGCCGCGATCAACGCGCCCATTCAGGGCACCGCCGCCGACATCATCCGCCGCGCCATGGTCCGGATGCCCGAGGCCATCGCGGGGCTGCCGGCCAAGATGCTGTTACAGGTCCACGACGAATTGGTGTTCGAGGTCGAAGACTCCGCCGTCGAAGAGGTCACCGCCGTCGCCCGCGCGGTGATGGAGGGGGCTTGCGAGCCCGCCGTCAAGATCGACGTGCCGCTGGTGGTCGATGCGGGTCAGGGTCTGAACTGGGCGGAGGCGCACTAGAGGCCACTTGCGACGCGGCCTTGCGCAGGGGCCTTGCTAAGGCGCTTTGCGCAGGGTGATGCGGTAGCGGGTCAAGTTGTCATCTGACCCGGCGGCGGGACTGACCGCGATCTCGACGGTCTCGCCAGCGCTCAGGCGCAAGGTGTTGTCTTCGATAGGGACGGTGTTTGCGTCTTTCCACGTCCTCACAGGCTGGTTTGCGGCGCTGAGGGTCACGTCGATGCGCCCATCCTCCGCCACCGTGTCAAAGCTGGCATCGACCTTGAGCGTCATCGCCTCGGGCGCTGTAAAGGCATGCAGGATCTCGACCGGCCAGTCGGACGAGCCGACGGGCAGCATCACACGTGACAACAACCGCAGATCACCGTTCTCCGGCGTGCCGAGCCACGGGGTCCAAGGACGACCGGGGCCGGATTGACCGGGCATTGTCTGCAAGGGGTGCGTACCGTTCCGGTCGCGCATGCTGCGGCTGAGGGGGTCCATCGCCGCCCCTTCGAAACCATCGGGATAGGTGAACTGAAAATAGCTGTCGGCGATTACCTCTTGTGGGGCCAGCACATAGTCCCTCCCCTCGACCAGCGGGGTTTCTGACGTCAGGATCAGCGGGTCGCCCTCGGACAGCATCGCTTCGCGGGTCTCCAGCGGCGCGCCAGTGGTATCCCGCAGCGTCACCGCATCCGACAACAGCGTCAGCTTGCGCGGCATGCCCCAGAGGATCAGCTTGCGCCCGTCAAAGAGGCAGGCGCGCGTGAAAGGATCGGGCGCGGCATCCTGCACCCTTGCGCCTTCGAACTCGGCGCGCAGGTAGGCGTAGGTGTCATAAGCGGCAGTCGGCGTCAGGGAGGCGTCGATCAAGGGCACATAGCCGTCGCCGCGATCGTTCAGCGGATACCAGACCATGCGGGTCACGCCCGAGAGCGCCATCTGGCAATAACCGCGCACCATGTCCGCCGAGGCGGTCTCGCGCGATTCCGAGCCGAACTCGGTGATCTCCACCGGCATGTCGGCGAGCCCGGGCAGGCGGCGCATCACCGCGATCTGGGCCGCGATCAACTCAATCGGGGTATCATAGGGGTGAAGGGCGATGGAATCCATCATCTCTGCCGCGCCGAGGTCGACAAGCTGCTTGAGGTAGGCCACGGGGATGGAGTGCACCCCACCACCGATGATCCGCACCGTCGGGTCGATAGCACCGACCTGATCGCGCACCGATTTCAACAGGGCGACATAGGCACGCGCGCGCGCTGCAAGGTCCTGATCCTTGAGAGGCCCCGAGATGAACATCTGGCTGTTGAACTCGTTGCCCACCTCGACGGACCGCGTGGCCGGGAACCGCTGGACCACCGCCGCGGCATGGCGTCCGAAACCCGCGACCGCCGCCGCACTATAGGGTGTGTCGCCGTCGTCGTAGCCGGCGTGGCCGTTGTTGACGAGCAGGCTAAGCCGCGCGCCCGCCTGTTCCAGCGCGTCCGGGTAAAGGGTCATCGGGTCGTCGAAAACGAAATCGCCTGCCGTATCTTCGGTCCGGTACCAGAACAATTCATCGCGCAGATCGTCGATCCCCGTTTCGAGGGTCTTGGCCAGCAATCCCTCGGGCAGACCCTGACCAAAGCTCGACGCCGCCGCCAATGTCGGGCCGCGCAGGGCCTGGGCAAATGCGATGGTCGGCAGGAGGCACAACAGGATGGGAAAGATCAGACGGCGGGGCATCGCGTTCCTTAGGATGGGGTCGAAGTCCAGCGCGGGCACTTATGAAGGCAGCAACCTCGGCTCGACCGGATCGCATCAGATTGCGCGGAACGTGACGGGCAGGCAAGGGCTGGCGGTCACTGATCGGCATCCGGTGCCTATCACGATGCACAGCCCCCTCTCCTCGTCCCCATGATTGTCGCGCGATGCGACATAGAGCCCGCGCGCACCGACAACCGTCCCCGCAACCGCCATAAATCAGGCCTTGCGGCTTGACGACGGGCGGCAACTGCGGGCTCTAAGGGGCATGGAAGTTGTGGCGACATCATTTCTGGCGATCCTCGTAATCGTCGTGCTGGCGGTTCAGGGGCCCTTGCGGGGGTTCTGGATATTTCTGGCGGCCACGGCATTGGGCGCGGCCGCGGCTTTCAACATGCCGGCCCTTGGCGGCGCGTCGATCCTCGTGGCGGACCTGGGCGCGCTAACGATCTTCATGATGGTGGCGCTGCATTCGGGCGGGCTGGCGTTGATCGTGGGGACCATGCGACCGGGACAGCCGGGGTTCTGGCTGATCCTCCTCGTGGTCTTCGGTCTCTTCGCGACGCTATTTTTTCCGGCGCTGTTTCGCGGCCAGACCGAGGTGTTCAGCCTGTCGCGCGACCTCGACGGCGGCGGCATCGTGCGCAGCAAGCTGCGTCCCAGCACCGGCAACCTCACGCAATTGTTCCGCCTGATCCTGGGTGGTGCGATCTTTTTCGCGACGGCGACGGTGTTTCGGGTGCGGCCCGATGCGCGGATCGCGCTGATCGCCGTGGCGATCACCACCGGGTTCAATGCGGCGCTTGGCTGGCTCGACGTGCTGACCTATGCGATCGGCCTGCCCGAGGCGCTCGATATTCTGCGCAGCGCGAATTACTCGATGCTCGACGCCGCGACCATGGGCGGGATCAAGCGGATGGTCGGCGCTTTCCCGGAGGCCAGCACATACGGCTACTTCAGCCTCGGCCTGTTTGGGTTCTGGCTGCGGTTCTGGTTCTCGCAGCCGAAATCGCTGCTGGGTAGGGTCATGCTGGGGCTGGCGACCGTAGCGGTGCTGCGCTCGACCTCCTCGGCTGCCTATGTCGCCTTTGTCGCCTATGTTGTGACTGTCACGCTTGGCCTTGCGCTGGTCGGCGCACGGCAGCAGGTAAACCGGCACTCCGTCTCGATCGCGCTCAGCTTTGTGATGGCCGCCTGGCTAAGCGTCATCGTCGTCGTCGTCAGTTACGAGCTGGTGACGCCAATCCGCGATTTCTTTGACACCACGCTGTTTGACAAGCTGGAGGGTGACTCAGGCGTTGAACGGATGAGCTGGAATGCCCAGGCCTTCCTCAACTTTGCCGAGACCTATGGGCTGGGCGCCGGTCTGGGCAGCGTGCGCGGCTCCAGTTGGCTGATGGCGACGCTGGCCAGTATCGGCGTCATCGGCACTGCGCTTTACCTGATGTTCATCGGGAGCGTCCTGTTCAACCGCGAGGCCCGGCATGGCGGGGGGGAGCGGGCCTCCGTGATCCGCGCCTTGCGGTCCGGTGCGCTGGCGTTGCTGATTTCGTCCCTGCTGACGGGGGCGACGCCGGACCTTGGGCTGATCTTCTTTGCGTTTCTCGGGTTGGCGACGGGTCTGGCGCGCGGCGCACAACTGGAACGCGGCGACGAGCCGAATCAATTCTGGCCATCGACGGCGATTTCGCGAAACAATCCACCGCCCTCTGCGCGACTGTAACGTCTGCACGATCGCCTTGCCCCGGAATGGGGCTGAAACGCGGCCTAAACTTGACTTCGAAGGCCCATGCGCCACAAGTTAATCAATGTTTAACACGGAACCCCGGAGGAGCAGAATGCCCCGCCCGGCTGCAAAGACCAGAGGCTTCAGCTGATTGAACGTCCAAAGGTCCGCAGACCGACCCGTTCGCGGGGTCCCCAGCATGACAACCGGAAAGACAATGGTGGTCGTATGACTGATATTTTCGACAGGGGCGCGATGCCGTCCAGTCGCATGACGGCCCAAACCTGGGATGCGGTCGACCTGCGCGCGATGCTGCGCGGGATCTGGGGTGACAAGCTGATCATAGCTGGAGCGGCGATCCTTTGTGCTGTGCTGGCCATGCTGGCGGTCTCGCAAGTGACGCCGCAATACAGGTCCATGGCCCAGGTGCTTTTGGACACGCGAGATCATCAGGTCCTGACCGGTGAGAAGGTGTCCGCTGATACCAAGCTCAGCGATCAGGTTGTCGCGAGCGAGATTTCGATCCTGCGATCCAACACCCTGATCGAAGCGGTGATTGGCCAGATCGATGCAGAACATCCCGGCGCGCTGGACCTTCTCGACCCGGCCACTGCCGAACCCGGTCCCGTCGCGCGCCTGAAAGGCGGCATCAAAGGGCTGCTGGGCAAGGGCTCCGTTGACACCGAATCTGCGGAAAACGCCGCGCGAAATCGTATGGAACGCCTGACATGGGCGGTGCGCAAGGCCGTCGAGGTCTGGCGCGACGGCAAGGCCTATGTCATCGCGATCCAGGCCGAAACGCCCGATCCCTTCCTGTCTCAGCAACTCGCCAGCGCGATGACCGATCAGTATATCTCCCAGCAGCTTGAGGGTCGCCGGAACTCCAGCACACGTGCCGCCGAATGGATCGAAGAGCGCGTGGCCGATCTGCGCCGCGAGGTCGAAACCGCCGAGGCCAAGGTTGAGGATTACCGCGCCCGCAGCGTCAGCACCAATGGCGCCAGCGATGACATCATCAGCCGCCGCATGGTCAGCCTGAACGACGAATTGGTCGCCGCCCGCGTCGCCCGTGTCGCCGCCGAGGCCAGCTTCAGCGAAGTGCAACGCCTGATCAGCGAAGGCGGTTATGACCGGTTGGGCAATATGTTCACCTCCGACGCCATTGGTGATCTGTCCAAGCGTCGGCTGGAGCTGATGGCATCCGACGCGCAATGGGCGCAGAATTACGACACCTCCCATCCAGAGCGTCGCAAGATCGCGCGTCAGCTGGAGGAAGTGAACCGTGCGCTTCAGGTTGAATTCGAACGCGGCCTCGACACGCAGCGCAACGATCTTCAGATCGCCCGCCTGCGCGAACAGACCCTGCGTGAAAGCCTGAACGAAACCGAAGAGCAGTTCCTTGCCGTTTCACGCAGCTCAATCGGATTGCGGCAGCTGGAACGCCAGGCCGAGGCGGCGCGCAAGCTCTATACCGATCTGCTGGACCGCTACGCCGAAACGCGCACCCAACAACTGCTGGATCAATCCGACGCACGGGTGATCGAGCGTGCGACGATCCCGACTTCACCCGCAGCACCGCGTCCCAAACTTATGGTGACGATCGGCCTCTTTGCCGGGGCGCTGATCGGCTTTGGCATCGTCGCGGTGCGCCAGTTGAGCACGCGGCTCTATCGCACCCCGGCCGATCTGGCGAACGACACCGGCGTGCCAATCCTGACGGCGATCCCCGAGCGTGACTGGGTCAGCACCGCCCGCGCCCTGCGCGACATCGAGACCGATCCCATGGGTCCGGTTGCGGAAAGCGTGCGCAAACTGCGCAACGCACTGGCCCTGACGGGCGAGGACAGTGAACCGCAAAGCATCGCGCTCCTGTCACCACTGCAAGCGGAGGGCAAGACGACCACCACCGTCCTTTTGGCCCGCATGACCGAAATGGCCGACAAGCTGGTCTGCATCGTCGATTGCGACTTCCGCAAGAACTCGATCCAGCAGGAGAACCGCTTTGCCATGCAGCACGATCTCGACGATCTGATGCACGGGGAATGCTCTGTTCTTGATGCGCTGTGCACCGATACAGGCATGGGGTTCGACCTGCTGGCCGCGCGCGACTGCAACCCGCAACTGGCGGATCGCCTGACCGCAAACTGGCTGGAAGACACGCTGACCGAGCTCAAGCAATATTACGACGTGGTTCTGGTGAATTGCCCGCCAATGCTGGCCGTCGCCGACACCCTGCTGGTGGCGCAGGCCGTCGATCAGCGCGTCATGCTGATGCGGCACAATTCGACGCCGCGCATGGCTGTGCGCCGGTCTCTCAGCCTGCTGGAGCATCATGGGCTGGACGTCTCGGGTCAGGTCGTGACGCATGCCGACATCGACCTGAAGTCGGACGAATACTTTTACCAGCACGCCTATTGATCACCCATGATGATGCACACCCCCTCTCATAAACCGCGCGTTGCCCTGATCCATTATTGGCTGGTTGGAATGCGCGGCGGCGAAAAGGTTCTGGAATCCCTGTGCCGGATGTATCCGGACGCGGACATCTTTACTCATGTGCATGTGCCCGAAGAGATGTCGGACACGATCCGCGGCCATAAGGTGACACAAACGCGGGTCGGGCGGATGCCCTTCGCGCGGCGGCTTTATCAGTCCTACCTGCCCTTCATGCCGCGCGCCTTGGAAGAGATCGACCTGACCGGCTATGACCTTGTCATCTCCTCCGAAAGCGGGCCGGCCAAGGGGGTGATCGTGCCGCCGGATGCGTTCCATCTGTGCTATTGCCACTCTCCGATGCGCTACCTCTGGGATCAGTACCACGTCTATCGCAACAGCGCCGGACCACTGGGCCGCCTGATGTTGCCGCATCTCGCGCACCGCCTGCGGATGTGGGATGTCACCAGCGCCGCGCGCGTCGATGCCTTTGCCGCGAATTCCACCCATGTCGCGGCGCGGATCGGCAAGTACTGGAACCGCGATTCAACCGTCGTGCACCCGCCGGTCGATGTGCACAGCTTTGCGCCCGTCGCGCCGGATGAGCGGGGGGATTTCTACCTCTGGGCCGGGGAACTCGCGCCTTACAAGCGCCCAGACCTTGCCATCGAGGCCTTCAACAAGCTCAAGCTGCCTCTCGTCATGATCGGCGGGCCTGAGAAGGAAGCCAACCGACTGCGTGCGCTGGCCGGACCGACCGTCACGATCTTAGGGCGGACCTCGTTCGATGTGCTGCGCGATCACCTCGCGAGGTGCCGGGCGCTGATCTTCCCCGGTGAGGAAGACTTCGGCATCGTCCCGCTAGAGGCCATGGCCTCGGGTCGTCCCGTCATCGCCTATGATCGCGGCGGCGCGCGTGACACGGTCATTCCGGGCAAGACCGGGCTGCTGTTCCGCGATCAAAGCGTCGATGGGCTGGCGCAGGCCGTGCAGCGGTTCGAGGACGAGAACATGTTCGACATGGACAGCGCCACCATGGTGCAGCACGCCCGCCAGTTCACCGAGGCCGCGTTTCAGGCGGGTATCGCCGCCATGCTGCCCGAGGAATTGCGCCCCCGCGACATCCGCGTCTTTACCCCGGCGGCAGAGTAGTCAAGCGCAACCGCGACGGGGTCTCTGCACCCATATGCAGGGTGATGGTCGCCGGCTGGGCTTGCGTCTCCGCATAGGGATTATCCGCGCCGCCGTTCATGTTTCGCGCAAGCCGGGGGAAGCTACTGCCGGTGACATGCAGGCGCAGGCGATGCCCTTCGGGGACGCGATAGGCGATGTCACGCAGGATCACCGGCACTTCGTAAACCTCGGCCGGTTGCATCAACTCTGGCTGGTCCATCCCCTGCCGATACCGCAGCCGCAGCGATCCCTCGTGGATCATCAGTGAGTTGCCCTCGGGGTCCACATCCGTCAGGCGCAGGACGAGATCGGTATCCGGCACGTCGGTTTTCACGAACAGCGTCGCCGTCACCGGCCCGGCCAACGTAATCGCTTGCTCCAACGGGTCAGAGGTCAGCACCAGCAGGTCGTCGCGCCCCTCGATCGGGTTCTGAAAGAGCGGCCCTGCGCGCAGATCTGCCTCGCCCGTGCAACACATCGTCCCGCCGAGCGAGGGCACCGGGTTCATCGGGTCAGAGACGAAAGTGAGGCGGCTCGGCTGCTGCGGTGCTGCGGTCGTCAAGCCATCGCCAGAGAGGTAGATGGTGCGCGGCGCGCTGTCGCTTGGCGGCCAGCTATCCGCCTCGCGCCAACGATCCTCGTTCAGAACGTAGTAGAGCACGGGGGGCAGATCGGGCGGCGAACCACCCTTCATCCGCGCATCCATAAACTGCAAAAACAGCGCGTCGAAATCGCGGGCATTTTCCGGGTCTAGGGGCAGATCGCCGACCGCACCGTCGGCAAAGCCGCCGCTCAGATCGCAATGCAGGCCCGGCAAGATCACGATCGTCCCGGTCGCGCCGGTGGCGCGCATATGGGTGGCAAGGGCGAGGCTTTCGCCCGCCCGGTCGAACCAGCTATCCACCATGAGGAAGGGGGTGGCGAAAGTGTCCCCTTCGGCAATGAAACCGCTTTGCGCCCAATACTCCGCGTTGTCGAACTCATCGAGGTAGGTGGAAAAATCGGTCGGGTCCTCGCGAAATTGAGCCACCGCTTCGCGCAGCGGCAGCACACGGTGGCCGCGCGCGTAGTCGACGGCGGGCATGCCCATGCGGTCGCCGGTCTTGCCCCCCGCCTCGACAAACCAACCAAAGGCGGACGCGAGGTTGAGGATCCCGCCATCGAACATCCCGAAAAAGCCGTAGGATCCCGCAAGCGTCCCGATTGCCCCGCCCGCGCCGAGCGGGATCATCGCCTTGAGCGCCGGATGCTGCGTCGTGGCGAGGGTCATCTGCGTCTCGCCCAGGGCGGAACAGCCGATGGTGCCGACCTGCCCGTCGGACCACGCCTGCCCGGTGATCCAGTCCAGCGTGGCCGCCCCGTCGGCGGCGTCATCGGGATAGGGCGCGAAGACCCCGCCGCTATTGTAGCGCCCGCGCATGTCCTGCACGACGACGGCATAGCCAGCGGGCAGAAAAAGGTTCGCCCACTGCCGAACCTCACCAAAGCGCCGCTTGCCATAGGGCAGGCGCATCATGATCGTAGGTAGCGCGGCGTCAGCACCTTCGGGCAGATAGACGTCAGTGGCCAGCTCGACGCCGTCGGGCATCGCGATCCGCGCCTCTGGCAAGCGCGTAATCCCGTCGAGGGCAGAGAGGAACTGGCGGTCCTGCAACCGCTCCTTCTGAACCCGCAGCACGGCCTTGATCCGGTCGCGTTGCTGGACCGTGACGGCGAGGGCGACGCCAAGGATCAGGATGGTTAGGAGAAGAGCCTTCATACCGCGTTCCAATGGCTCGACCTCGGCGGGTTGGCGGGGCTATCCTGCACCGCATCAGATAAGGGGTCGGCGTGAGCATCGACATAACGCTTCATTTCTGGCGCCTGGATGCGCCGCAACCCATGGTCGACCACCTGTCGCGCGTCCTTGACGCGGGGGAAATCGCGCGCGCGGACCGTTTCGTGCACCTTCGCGACCGGACCGCCTACCGCATCGGGCGAGGACGGCTGCGCGAACTGCTCGGCGAATGGCGGGGGCAGGACCCCGCCAGCCTGCAGTTCGATATCGGGCCGCAGGGCAAACCGTCGCTGTCCGGGGGGCCGCATTTCAACCTCAGCCATTCGGGCGGGCTGGCCTGCCTTGCCATCACGCAGGACGTAGAGATCGGCGCGGATATCGAAGCTTACCGGGAGGTTGAGGACGCCGTCGCGGAGCGGTTCTTTGCGCCCAAGGAATACGCGCAACTCTCCGTCTTGCCCTCTGTTGAGTGGCTGGCCGGGTTCTTTCGCATCTGGACCCGCAAGGAGGCGGTGGTGAAGGCGATCGGTGAAGGGTTGAGCATCCCGCTCGACGCTTTCGACGTCACGGTCGATCCCAAAGCGCCGCCCCTGATGACCCGGCTCGATCCGACGCGGGGCCGCGTGGAGGACTGGTCGCTGGTGCACCTTGCCATGGGCGAAGCGATGGTCGGCGCGCTGGCGGTGCGCGCCGCCGGTCAGGCGATCCGGGTGCAGGTCAGGGAATGCCCGCCGGACCTCCGCTGTCATTGGTCGGTCTGACGCTCCGGCGTTTCACCGAGGAACGCCTCGATTTCATGCGCCATGTCCGGTACGCCGATACGCCGGTCGCGCAGGATCAGCACCTTTTTCAGATGCACCGTCTTCAACTTGCCGGGCGCGACCACATTTTCCCACCCGATTGAGGGGCTGAAGCCCGGCCCCTGCGGCGTGATTTCGGTCACGATATGCAGGACCGGAAAATCGACTGGATCGGGACGGTGGCGATTCCGCATGTCAGTCAAGAAGGCGATGATCCGCTCCTGACTTTCCTCCAGATCGCTCAACCTGACCCGCTCGATCATGCCGAGACGCGCGGCAAGGTCCAGCACACGGGTCGCCCGGATCAGCCGGTAGGACCCCAGCATGGCCGACACCGAAAGCTCCCCATGCCGGACCGCGCGCAGGCGGTTGTGCAGGGCGTGCCATTTCTCGCGCCGACGGGTGCTGGCATTGTCGGAGAGAGCGTCGGCGTAGGCCGGTTCCCAGACATCCTTCATCACCACGCCGGCGATCTCTGCCCCGCCGTCATGAAGATGGCGCGCGACTTCGACCGCGAGGTTGCCGTGCACACAATTGCCGTACAGCAGGTAGGGTCCCTTGGGCTGCGCGGCGCGAACGGCATCGGCGTAATCCGCCGCGATCTCAGTGAAAGAGGACTGGCTCATCGCCATACCCTTGTCCGCGTCGAAAATCCGGATACAGGCGGAGGCGCGCGGCGCATGTCCCGCCGTGCTCAGCGCCAGCGCGGTGGCGGCGTTGTTGATCGCTATAAACGGCTGGCCCTCGCCTGCCCGGCGCAGGCGCATGACCCGCCAGTCCTCGTCCGCCGCTTGGTCGTTTTCAGTCGCACCGGCGGCACCGCGCCGCTCTGTCACCAGTCGCGCGAGTTCGATCAGGGTCGCGTGTTCATAGACATTGGCGACCTCCAACCGGACGCTCCAGCGATCGCGAATGCGGGTGAGAACGCGAAGCACCAGAACGGAATGGCCGCCGAGGTCAAAGAAATGCGCATCCGGCGTCAGATCGGTGACATTCAGCACCTCTTCCCAATCGGCTTTCAGCGCCTCCAGAACCGCCGGGTCGGCGGTGACGGATTTCGCCGTGGCATCCTTGGGTCGTGGCGCTGGCAGCAACGTCTTGTTCACCGCACCGGTCGAGGTGCGGGGAAAACCGCCGAGCAGGCTGATGCCGGTCAAGTCGGCCATCGCGGACTTTCCGGCGAGGGAATCGAGAATGCGCCCCGGCACCTGGTCCAGCGGCAAGAGCCCGGTGTCCCCCGGCACGACAAAGCCATAAAGAGCATCGCCCGCGCGTGTCACGACCGCCTCGGCCACCATAGGATGCGCGCCCAGCGCTTGTTCGGCGGCAGCGATCAACCGGCGGTCATCCTGTCCCCGTTCGGCCAGCGTCTCGGGGATGGCGATTTGCGACAACGGCGCGGTGGGGTCGCGAAACGCGAGGTCAAAGGCCTCGGCCAACATGTCGAGGATCGCGACGACCGTGCTTTCCTCAAAGAGGTCCGAAGCGTAGTCGACCACCATCTGCCAGCCGGTCGGCCGGCCCATCACCGCGACGTTCAGATCATAGATCGCCCCCGCCGCGTGGGAGGGCGAGGATTTGAGGTCAAAGCCGCCGTAATTGCGGCTTTCCATGAAGACCGTCTGCAAGTTGAAGTTCAGCGACATCAACGGGGTCCGCGAGGGGTCGCGCGGCGGGTTCATCTGTTCGACCAACCGGTTGAACGGCATGCTCTGATGGCTGAGCGCGCCTTCGACCACCTGCTTTGCACCCTTCACATGATCGGCGATCGCGGTCTCGCCCCGGACCGGGAAACGCAACACGAGGTTGTTGATAAAGACCCCGATCAGCGGCTCTAGTTCGGCATCCATCCGCCCGGCGATCTGCGTGCCAAAGGCGAGGTCATCTGTTCCCGTCAAACGGTGCATGCAGGCGCTGAACAGTGCCGCGCCAAAGGTGTAGGTCGATACGCCAAGCCGCTGCGCCGTGGCGGTCAGCTGCGGGCCGAAGTCCTCAGGCAATGCGCGCGTGACCTCCGCGACCGCGGTGGTGCGGACGGCGGGGCGGGGAAGGTCCGGTTCGATTTCGAAATAGCTCATGTCGGCGAGGGTGGCCTGCCAATAGGCGCTTTCCTCCTCCAGCACGCCGCTGGCATGGTATTCCTGCTGCCAAAGGGTGAAATCGCCATATTGCAGCGGCAGATCGGGCAAATTGTGCTCGCGGCTCTCTTCGATCGCTTGCGCAATAGTGCCGATCTCGTGGCCCAGCACGCGGATCGAGTAGCCGTCAAAGCATGTCTGATGGACGACGAATGTGATCATCGCCCGATCCGCCGCAAGACGGATAAGCGTGGCGCGGATCAGGCCGGGCTGACCCAGATCAAAGGGCCGCGCGGCGGTTTCATGGGCGATGTCGTTGACCCGCTTTGCCTGCGCCTCGGCCGGGATTGCACGGATGTCGACGAGGTCGAGCTTGAAGCGGACATGCTCCATCACCTGCTGAACCGGCGCGCCCTCCTTTTCGACAAAACGGGTGCGCAGGATCTCGTGGCGGTCGATGACCGCCTGGAACGCCTGCTCCAGCGTGTCGGCGCGCAGCTGGCCGCTGACTTGCCATCTGACGGCGATGTTCAACGATTGGTTGCCCGGCTGCATCTGGTCGAGGAACCAGCACCGCTGCTGCGTGGTGCTGAGCGGGAATTCCGCGATGACCTCGGGCACGGGGTGGCCCGTGGTGCGCATGTCATTGTTCATCAATTCGTCCCTCCGCCGCGCGTGCGCCGTGCGCCGTTGCGGAAATTTTTCAGTGAGGGGCGCGCGCCTGTGGTCCCGCCCTCCGGCGTTGCGCGGCTATCGTGGAAGGCGGCCAATTCACGAACCGAGGGGTGCGCGAACATGTGGCGCGCTTCCAGTTCAAGCCCGTCCTCCAGCATCTTGGCGGCAATGCGGAACACCGCAAGGCTATCGATCCCGAGGGAGAACAGCGTTTCCGTCACGCTCAGGCTTTCCACGCCCATCACATCGGCCCAAATCGCGGCGATGCGACGCTCGGTCACGCTTTCCGGCGCGATGATCTGGCGCAGCGGCGTGACGCTGGCCTTTTCGTCCGGGTCGGGCAGCGCCTTGCGGTCGAGTTTGCCACTGCCGGTCTGGGGGAATGCGCTCAACGTCACCCAGGCGCGCGGGACCATGTAATCCGGCAGGGTGGTGGCAAGGGTTGCCGACAGCGTCGCGGGGTCCGGCGCGGTGCCATCCTCGGGCACGATGTAGCCGACCAGTTGCCGGTCGGTCTTGCCCCGTGCGCGCAGATCGACGGCGGCCTTGGCCACGCCGGGAATGGCGCGCAGGGCGGTCTCGATTTCGCCCAACTCAATGCGGAAACCGCGCAGCTTGACCTGCGTGTCGATGCGGCCCAGCACCTCGATCTCACCATCGGGACGACGTCGCGCCAGATCGCCGGTGGCATATAGCCGTTGCGCCCCGCCCGACAGATCAACCTCACGAAAGACCTTTTCGGTCAAATCGGGACGATTGTAATAACCCAGCGCCAAGCCGTCGCCGCCAATGTTCAACTCCCCCACCTTACCGGGTGCGACGTGACGTCCAGCATCATCGAGAATATGCAGCGTGGTATTGCCGATGGCTCTGCCGACAGTGATCGGCGCGTCCGGTGTGATACGTTTCAGCGTCGACCAAACGGTCGTTTCGCTCGGCCCATACATATTCCATACCTCAGCCCCGTCTGCCGTCAGGCGCGCGGCGAGGTCGGCGGGCAAGGGTTCGCCGCCGCACAGGATGCGGAAGCCCGCCTTGGGCGCAAATCCCGCGCTCAGCACCATGTCCCATAGGGTCGGTGTGGCCTGCATGACGGTGATCTCGCCCTTGTTCAGCCGGTCGACCAATCGGAAGCCGTCGATAACCTCGTCGGTCTCGGCGATGAACAGGCGCGCGCCGGTCATCAGCGGCAAGAAGACCTCAAGCACCGCGATGTCGAACATCACCGTCGTTACGGCCAGCAGGCGGTCCTTGGCGGTGAAGCCCGGCTCGATCGCCATGGAGGTGAGGAAGTTCACCACCGCGCGGTGCGGAACGGCGACCCCCTTGGGCGTGCCGGTCGTGCCGGAGGTGAAGATGATGTAGGCGGTGTCTTCGGGGTCCGTCGCGGTGGCCTCGGGGGCATCACCCGACTTGGCCTCTGGCGTCAGGATCAGCGGCACATCCAGATCAGCGGCGAAACCCGCCGTCTCGGCACTGTCGGTGAGGATCCCGGCGACCTCGGCGGTCTGACAAATCTGCGCCAGACGCGCGGCGGGCTGGCGCGGATCGAGCGGCACATAGGCGTGGCCGGCCTTGAGAATGGCGAGCATCCCGGCGGCCAGCTTGCGATCACGCGGCAGGCACAACGCGATCCGGCTGCCCGGTTGCGGCACTTTGCGCTGGATCAGCGCGGCGATGGCATCGGCCTCTGCGCCAAGGTCGGCGTAGCTCGCCTGCCCTTCGCTATCTTCGATGGCGATGGCGTCCAGGTTATCCGCGATGCTGGCCTCGATCAGGGTGGCGAGCGTCGCGCTGCGGTCATAGTCCAACTCGTTGGCGTCGATTTGATCCAACGCGACATCATTGGCCGAGAGAGGGATCGCGCTGGCGTTCTGCTCCGGCGCATTGGCGATGGCGGTCAGGACCTGCTCATAGGCGCGGGCCCAGTCGCGAACGGTCTCGGGATCGTAGAGGTCGGCGTTATAATGCGCCTCGATCAGGAAGCCCTCACCAGTATCGACCACGTTGAAGACGAGATCGAAGGTCACGGCGACCTTGGCATTGTTGCGAAATTCGGTCTCAAGCCCCGCCATGCCAGCGGCCTCGGCGGATTTCTCGAGGTTGAACTCGATGCTCGTCAGCGGCAAGCTGTCGATTTGGCGGGGCAGGTTCAGATCCGCGAGGATGGAGCCGAGCGTCGTGTTCGAGTGGCCGAGCGCGTCAAAGAACCGCTGACCGGCGACGCCGAGGTGATCCGCGACACTCGCGCCCTCGGGGATCGGCGCGCGGATCGGCAGGAAGTTCACGCAATGCCCGACAAGCGCCGGGTCCGGCAGACCCTGTTGCCCGGCGCAAGGCACGCCGAGGACGATGTCACGTTCCCCCGTCAGACGGTGCACCAGCAGTTGCATCGCAGCCAGCGTCGCGGCGAACATCGTGCAGCCATGTTTTGCGCCGGATTTGCGCACGGCCTTGGACAGTTCGCCATCGATGCTGTGAAACACCGTGCCGCCGCGCAGGCTGCGGCGTTCGGGACGGGGATGATCGGCGGGCAGGTCGACGACGCCCGGCACCTCGGCGTAGAGGTCAGCCCAGTAATCGTCGATGCGCGTGTCGGCCCTGCGAGCGGCCTCTTGTTGCGCATGTTCGGCAAAGGAGGGCGCAGGCGGCAGATCCGCCGGGGTTCCCGTCAGCGCGGCAGTGTAAAGCTTGGCCAGATCCGACAGGATGACGCCAAAGGACCAACCGTCCGCAACAATATGATCGGCATAAAGCACCAGTACATGGCGCTTCGGCGCCAGCCGGGCAAGACGCGCGCGGATCGGCAGGTCGGCGGTGATGTCAAAGGGTTGGCGCGCATCCTCGGCGATCACCCGGTCGAGGGCGGCCTGAGGGTCGTCCTCACCGCTCAGGTCGATTTGGGACAGGGGGTCGGGTTGCGCCGCGCGCACCTCAAAATGCGTGCCGCTGCGGGCAAAGCGCAACCGCAGCGCATCGTGCCGCGCGATCACCGCGTCCCATGCCGATTGCAGCGCATCCGCGTCCAGGTCACCGTCAAGCGTGAGAGAACCGCTTTCGATCAGGGCGATGGCGTGGGCATCGCTCAACTGATGGTTCATCCAGATTTCGCGCTGGCTTTCGGTCAGCGGGATTTGCTGCCCGTCGGTTGAGGTCGCAGGTGCAGCCTCGGGCGCATCAGCCACAACCGAAGCCGCGCTCGCATCACTGCGCGCATCCGCCAGAATTCCGACCGAGAGGAGCCTATCCACCGCCGTTTCAAAGGCCGCCACGATCTGCTCGCATTCCGCCGGGCCATGTTCGGTGGTCAGGAAGGCGCAGAAGCCGTCCATCACATGCACCCCCTCCATCCTCATCAGAGAAAAGAGCAGCGCGGCACGGGGATCGGCCTCTGTCACCTTGATGACGAACCAGCTGGAATAGGTCTCGACCAGTTCGGGCAGGCCACGCGCGCTCAGGATGGCGTTCATGCGCCCGACGGTTTCGCCCGTACGGGCGGCCGTATCGGTCCAGAGGGTATCGCCCTGCTGTTCGATATGGTTCAGCATGGCGTCGATTGCGGCGACGGCCAGCGGGTGACGCACGAAGGTTCCGGCAAAGAAGGTCGGGATCGCCTCGGGACGGCTATCATCGCCGTAGGACCATGGCCCGCCGTCCAACGCATCCATGAACCGCGCGTTCCCGGCGAGGATACCGACAGGCATGCCGCCGCCGACGACCTTTCCATAGGTCGCCATATCGCCCTGAATGCCCCAGACGCCCTGCATGCCTCGGGCATGCGTGCGGAATCCGGTGACTATCTCATCCATCACCAGCGCCGCGCCGCCGTCGCGCGTCACCTCGCGCAGCTCGCGCACGAAGGATTCGGGGCGATGTGCGGGATGCCGGCTTTGCACCGGTTCCACGATGACGCCGGCGATCTCGTCGATATTGGTGCGGATCCAGTCGAGCGATCCGACCTGTCCGTAGGGCAGCACCTTCATGTTGACGAGACCGCTGCGCGGGATGCCGGGCGCGGAGGGCAACGCCGTCGCATCCCCCGGCGTGCTGCGTCCCTTGACCAGAACTTCGTCGAACTGGCCGTGATAATCCTTGTCAAAGACCACGATCAGATCGCGGCCCGTCACCGTCCGGGCGACCCGCATCGCGGCCATGACCGCTTCGGATCCGGTAGAGCAGAAGGTCGCGCGCTCATGCCCGACCAGATCGGCAAAGCGGCGCGCGACGGGACCGGCGAGGTCAGACTGTGGACCAATGGGCATGCCGCGTTTCAACTGCGCCTCGATCGCGCGATTGACGAAATCGGGCGAGTGGCCAAAGGCGGTCTGCCCGAACCCGTTGACGAGATCGACAAAGCGGTTGCCGTCGATGTCGTGAATATAAGCGCCCTTGGCGGTCTCGGCGACAATCGGGAAGGTCAGCTCTTTCCATTCGGCGCGAAATCCGGCGGCAGTGCGCGGGTCGGCGTGTACGTCGCGGAATTGCGCGGCGTGGTCTTTTGATTTGCGGTGACGCGCGGAGTATTTCTCGGCGAGGTCGCGGACAAAGGCGAGTTGCCGGGCGTCCAGCGTTCCACTGACCGCGTAGGGGCCAAAGCCGGGACGTGGGGTGGGCTTGTCGTCCGCGCTGTCCTCGGTCGTCGCGCTGCGGTCGGCGGCGGCAGGTTGTTGAGCGCCGGGGTGAGCGCCGAACGGTTGCCCCATGGCGGGTGTCGCGACGGTGGCAGGCGCAATCGCCCCGGACCCGCCAAGCGCATGAAGCTGCTGCGCAAAGACCGCCTGCATCGTCTGCATCTGGGCTTGCAGGATCGACTCCAATCCCGGCGCCGGTGCAGAGGTCACGGGCGCTGGCCCCGCCAATGGCGCGACCATCGGGCCTGCGTCGGCAACAGGCACCTGCGCTGGCGCGACCTCGGCATCCGCAGGCATCGCGCCGTCCAGATGATCCGCCAATCGACGGACCGAAGAGACATCGGCCAGCAATTGCCGAAACCCGATGTCGACCTTGTAGCGCCGTGCAATGGCCTGGCTGACCTGACCCAGAAACAGGCTGTCGAACCCCAGCTCCAGAAAGCTGTCGTCGACTTGAGCCACGCCAATGTCTTCGCCCGACATATCCGCCAGCAGCGCGGTAAGTTCAGAGCAGAGACGGGCGGGGCGGTCGGAATGTGTGGTCGAAACGGGGGCGGAACTGATGATAGCCATGGCTGGCGTCTCCTGCGGTCTGGCGGCCTGCGGCGTATGGGCTTCTGTCCCCTGCGCGACCTCACGGTGATCCGCTGTCTCGGGCGGATCGATCCAGCATTTCTGACGCTGGAAAGGATAGGTAGGAAGAGAGACCTTGCGCAAGCCGCGCGGTCCCTGTCGGGCCCAGTCGAGATCGACCCCCGCCCCCCACAAAAAAGCTGCCGCAGCAGACACCATGTCTCTATCGGAAACCGATCTGGCATGATCCGGCAACGACTGAAAAACACCACGGTGCCTGCTGCGGTCCAAGGTTTGCGCGGTAAACGCCGAAAGGGCGCGGCCTGGGCCGACCTCGACGAATACCGGCAACCTTGTTCCGGTGGCCGCGTCAAGCGCGGCCTGAAAATTGACGCAAGCGCGGGCCTGAGCCGCCCAATAGGACGGATCGCGCGCCTCTGCGTCGGTAAGAATTGCGCCGGTGACGGTCGAGATGATCGGCCGGGTCGGGGCATGGAAGGTAATTCGGTCCGCGGCCTTGGACAGGTCATCGGCAACCGGGTCCATCATCGCGGAATGAAAGGCATGCGAGGTGTGCAATCGTTTGCACGCGACGCCTGCGGTGGTCAGTCGGGATTCCAGCTGTTCGATGGCCTCGAACGGTCCGGAGACGACCTGCATCTTGGGCGCGTTCCGCGCCGCCAGATCGCAGCCCGGTGCGAGGTCCGGTGTCAAATGCTCTGCCAGGGTCTCCATCGTGGCGCGCACCGACAACATCGCGCCGCCGGGCTGATCCTGCATCAAACGGCCCCGGATCGCGATGAGGTCGAGCGCATCCTCGAATGACATCACCCCGCTCAGCGCGGCGGCGGCGAATTCACCTACGGAATGGCCGATGCTCAACTCGGGCTCGATTCCGCGCGATTGCCACAGTTTGGCCAGCGCATATTCCGTCAGGAAAAGTGCCGGCTGGGTGATCGCGGTTTCGCGCAGCGCGGCGGCGGCCTCGGCCTCGCTCAAGTCCTGGCCAAGGATCAGGGGCCGCAGATCGCGCCCCAGACGGTCTGTGAGATAGGTCGCGCCTTCGTCGATCCAGTGGGCGTAGGTGGCATCGATCTCGTAAAGACCCGCCCCCATGCCAGGATACTGCGCGCCCTGACCGGGGAAGAGGAAGACGACCTTCGGAGCCTCTTCAGCCGGGGCTTTTGGCGACGTGACGTTGCGCAGGTCCTTGATTGCAGTGGCACGATCCGTCGCGGCAATCGCATGCCGCCATGGGAAGGTCCGGCGCCCCTCCTGCAGGGTCCAGGCGACGTCGGGAAGGTCCAGCGCGTCGCCGGAGTCCAGCCGGTCGGCCAGTTCCCCGGCCATTTGCATCAGCGCTTCGGGCGACTTGGCTGACAGGGGCAGGTAGGAGGTGCCGGTTGCGATTAGTTGGCTCTCCCGCACCGGAGCTTCTTCCAGCACCAGATGGGCGTTGGTCCCGCCTACCCCAAAGGAACTGACACCGGCGACGCGCGGCCCGTCCGAGGTCCAGTCGCTTGACTGATCCGGCACCCAAAAAGGGGTATCGTCCAGACCGATACGCGGGTTCAGGGTGGTGAAATGTGCAACCGGCGGGATTTCGCGGCGGCGCAGGGTTTCCATTAGCTTGATAACGCTCACTACTCCGGCGGCAGCGTCGAGATGCCCGAGGTTCCCCTTGACCGAGCCGAGGGCGCAGCGCGTCCCGCTGCCCGCAAAGACCTGCGTCAGACCGGCGATTTCGATCGGATCGCCCAGCGGGGTCGCAGTGCCGTGGCATTCAACATAGCTCACCTGGTCGGGTGTGATCCCGGCATCACGATGCGCAGCGCGAATGGCATCGGCCTGCCCCGCAACCGAGGGCGCGGTGAACGACATCTTGTCCGCACCGTCATTGTTCGTTCCGACACCCCGGATCACCGCATGAATTTGGTCCCCCGCTGCCAGCGCATCCGACAGGCGTTTCAGCACGATTACACCGGCGCCGTGGCCAAAGACAGTGCCATCGGCGGCCGCATCGAACGGACGGCAGGTGCCATCGCCCGAGGCCATGCCGCCTTCCTGATGCAGATATCCGCGTATTTGAGGAAAGGTGATGGAGACGCCGCCCGCCAGCATGACATCCGCCTCTCCGGCCCGCAGCGCGCGCACCGCCTGTGCAATCGCGACGAGAGAGGTGGAACAGGCCGTGCTGATCGACAGCGCCGGGCCCTTGAGACCCAAGCGGTAGGCCACACGCGTGGCAAGTGCGCCCACATCGTTGCCCGCCAGAATGTCGTAGTTGATCTGGAACCCGGTTGTGAAATCGCGCTGTTCCTGCCGCGATGCGAGCAGGTTTTCCAGCATGTAGGTGGACATCGATCCGCCCGCGAACAGCCCGATTGGACCGGGCGCGCGCTGCGGATCGATCCCGGCGTCCTCCAGCGCTTCGTGACATATTTCGAGGAAAATGCGGCCCTGCGGGTCGGTCAACGCCGCTTCGCGCTTGCGCATGCCGAAAAATTTCGCGTCAAACTGATCGACATCGCGCAGGATGGAGCGTGCCGGGACGTAGGTGGCGCCGGCGCGAGTGGCGGGATCAAACGTATCCTCGGCCAAGGCGGGATCAAAACGCGTGATGACGTTGCGCCCCTCGTGGATCACCTCCCAGAAGGTATCGAGCGTCACCTCCCCCGGCAGCCGCGCGGCGCGACCGACGATTGCAATTGCGGTGTCTGTCGCGGCCACGCGGGTCGGTGTCGCGGGGGCCTTGGCAGACGGGTCGAATTGTGCCGACTCCAGCGCTGCCAGCCGTTTTGCCAGATCGCCGAGGCGGGGCGTGTCGAACATCACCGTCAGATCAAAGCGCAGGTTGAGCGCGCGTTCGATCCGCGCGTGCGTGTCGATCAGCTGCAGTGAGGTGCCGCCAAGGTCAAAGAACGTTTGATCAGCCGTCGGGACTGCGCCGCCCAGAACCGCCTGCCAGATTGTGGCGAGCTGTGCTTGCACCGTGTTTGATGTCGAGGTGTCGTGGGTCCGTCGTGCGACAGACCCGGTTAGCGCAGCGGCTTCAAGGCTCGACCGCAGAGCCTTGCGATCCACCTTGCCGGCCTGTGTCAGGGGCAGCGCGTCCCTTAGAATGACGCGACGCGGAAAGACGTCGCGCGGCAGTTGATCTGTCGAAGTTTGGCGCAGGGCGGAGACGAGCTCCGTCTCGGACACGCTCGGATCGTCGGGTACGACAAAGGCGACGAGGTGCGAGGGTTTACCGCCCTCTTTCACCAGTTCGACCGCCACATCCCGCAGGCCCGAAAGACCGCGCAGGATATGTTCGACCCCGTCTATTTCAACGCGCCGCCCAGCGAGTTTCACCTGTCGATCCGCGCGACCGAGGAACTCGAACGCGCCATCCGCGCGCATTCGCCCCAGATCGCCGGTGAGGTAGAGCGTCCCGTCGTGCCCCTCCCGGGGATCGGGGATGAAGGCTGTCGCGCTCTTCTCCGGACGGTCGAAATAGCCCAGCGCGAGGCCGAGGCCGCCGATGGCGATCTGCCCGGTCTGGCCATCAGGCACTTCGCGCAGATCATCGTCCAGCAGAACCGCGGTTTCGCCTGTCATGGGCCGGCCTATCGGCACCGCGCCGCTACGCGTATCCTCCAGCGTGACCTCATGTGTAAAGCTGCGCACGCAGGTCTCGGTCGGGCCATATGCGTTGACCAACCGCAGGTCCGGCCAGGCGCGCATCAGCTTTTCCGCCATCGGGGCCGACATCACGTCGCCGCCCGGCAGGCTGAGCCGGACGCTGGCAAATGCGTCGATCCGGTGGTCGATGACCAGATGGTGCAGCCCCGCGTACCAGGCCGCCACAGTGACCTGATGACGGATCATGGTTTCAGCAACGTCCTGCACGCCGGGGGTCGCAGCCTCAACCACCGCGACGGCGGCGCCGGACATAAGCGGGACCAGGATCTCATAGAGCGCGCCGTCACAGGCAATCGTCGCCGCAGCGAGCGAGACATCGCCCGGTCCCATCGCGACCTCGGGCTGGGCCAGTGCCATGGCGGTGATCGCGCGGTGCGGGACGACCACGCCCTTGGGCTCTCCGGTGGTGCCGGAAGTATAGAGGATGCAGGCCGGGCTTTCGCCACTGACCTGGGGCCAATCCGCAAGGCCGGGCGAGGCCGTGCAGTCCTCGGCGACGAGGACCGGGACGGAGGTTGAGCCGAAAAGCGCACGAGCGGCCTCGACATGCTCACGCGCACACAGCGCCGCGCGGAATGGCACGTCACTGGCAATGAAGGACAGCTGTTCGGGGGCGAAATTCGGCTCCAACGGGACAAAGATCGCGCCGCTGCGAAGAATGGCAAAGATCGCGATGATGCTGGGCAGACCGCGCGTGCCGTATAGGGCGACATGATCGCCGGGGCCAACGCCGCCTTGCCGCAGCGCCTCGGCCACCTGATCCACTCGCGCGGCCATCTCATCGTAGGACATCCGCTGCGACGTGCCCAACAACGCCGGGGCTTGCGGATCGAGGTGGCGGGCCGCATTGAAGGCATCGCAGACAGACGTCCGCGAGTCATAGGTCCTGTCGTTGCGTGCCGGTCGTCGTGCCATTGCGGAGGTGGTCCTTGGTTATTTGGACGTCACGGGCTTCGAAGCCTGTTATGCAATCTGGTAATGATCTAAGATTACGGCGAAACTTGGGGCCAAAAAGGAAATTCTCGTGGGCTTTGACCAAATGGTATGGAAATTTTTGCAAAGTCAAAAACCATACGAACACTTATTTGAGATAACTGCGCCCAATTGAAATTAACCATATGAAAAGACACATTTATCCTCGGCCTTTCTTCAATCGTCAAAATACACGCAAAAGGCGAGTTTTATTGGTGAAACATCAACAAAGGAAATAACGCGTCGGGACTGTCTTTCCGCTCTCTCTTGGGTTGAGCACATTCGACTCACCGGCAGGCATCCAAATTCGAAGGCCGGCGACGGGAAATCCTAGGCTATCTCTTGCGTTCCAAATTGATCCTCAATGCAGGACCGAGGGGAGGCAGCATTCATACGCGAATTGCTCCGCCTCACCACACACGGGTTGAAGGATGCGACGCCAATCTTGGACCCGACCTAATATTTACACTCTGCGGCGATCAACGAGGCCTCGTCATGGGAGGTGATCTCGGCGGTGATGATCTGCCCCTCGGGCTGGTCTGTCGCAAAGCGGACCTCGGCAAATTGCTCGGTTCGCCCCATGCGCGGGCCTTCCATCAGCACCGGCTGACGGGTTCCGACCTGCGCCGCGAGATGTTTGGAAACGCGGGCCTCTCCGGCGCTGCGCAGGCGCGCCGCGCGCTCTTTGATCGCCGGGCCCCGCACCTGCGGCATGCGCGCCGCCGGGGTGCCGGGACGCGGCGAATAGGGAAAGACGTGCAGCCAAGTGAGGCCGCAGTCTTCGACCAGCTGCAGTGAATTGTCGAACATCGCCTCGGTCTCGGTCGGAAAACCGGCGATAATGTCGGCGCCAAAGGTCATGGCGGGGCGCAGGCGGCGCGCGTCCTCGCAGAACCGGATCGCGTCGTCACGGAGATGCCGCCGCTTCATCCGTTTCAGGATCATGTCGTCGCCGGCCTGTAGCGACAGGTGTAGATGCGGCATCAGACGCGGCTCGGTGGCGATCGCCTCCATCAGCGCGTCGTCGACCTCAATCGAGTCGATTGAAGAGATCCGAAGGCGTGCAAGATCCGGCACCAGCCTGAGGATGCGCCGCACCAGATCACCCAGACGAGGGGTGGAGGGTAAATCCGCCCCCCATGAGGTCAGATCCACCCCGGTCAGCACGACCTCGTTGAAGCCGCGATCCACCAGACGCTTGATCTGATCCACCACCACACCGGCGGGGACGGAACGGGAATTGCCACGCCCGAAGGGGATGATGCAGAAGGTGCAGCGATGGTCACACCCGTTCTGCACCTGCACATAGGCGCGGTGCCGGCCGAACCCGTCGATCAGATGGCCGGCTGTTTCGGTGACGGACATGATGTCGTCGACGATCACGCGCTCTGTCTCGCCGATCAGGTCGGGGGCAAAGCCCTGCCATGTGTCGGCCTGCATCTTTTCGGTATTGCCGATGACGTGGTCGACTTCGGTCATCCGGGCAAAGGTCTCGGGCTCTGTCTGTGCGGCGCAGCCCGTGACGATAATCTTGGCCGATGGGTTGTCGCGCCGCAGACGGCGGATGTCCTGACGGGCCTTGCGCACAGCCTCGGCGGTGACGGCGCAGGTGTTGACGACCACGGCGTTTTCGACCCCGGCGGCTTCGGCCAGTTCTTTCATCGCCTCTGTCTCATAGGCGTTCAGACGACAGCCAAGCGTGGCAAAGATCGGCGCGTTGCTCATCCCCTCACACCCGAAGGTGCCGGTGCGGAATGCGCCGCCGCCAAGGCGGCAGGTGTCAGCACTGCGTTGAACACCTCTGCCACCGGTCCCGTCATCCAGACCCCGTCGTCGCGCCAGTCCAGTTCCAGCCAGCCACCGTCGACTTCCATACGAATATGCCGCTCGATCAGGCCGCGCTGATGCCCCGCT
>Ga0209345_10000257_pt1 | contig 70966 bp, 64 predicted proteins | sample Cruoilmetagenom7_FD_187294 | JGI IMG/M metagenome (GOLD analysis project Ga0209345, IMG submission 187294) | Oil polluted marine microbial communities from Coal Oil Point, Santa Barbara, California, USA - Sample 7 (SPAdes) (version 2) | ecosystem: Environmental > Aquatic > Marine > Oil seeps ... | reverse complement strand
TTCAGATGCGGGTATTTATGGTGTGATTGCCTTGGGTAGTCGTGACGCTCAACGTTATCATGCAGGTATGGGAACAGATTTTCTTAGCAGTCTGGCAGATCTTATAGGCGCGGCCATGCGTTCGCATCTGCTTAAATAAGGCTGACTAGTCAGCATAGATTAATATGTCGTTGATTTTAAGGAAGATCTAAAATCACGGTAGGTTAGGCGGAGTTTATCCAGGTTTAACTGAATGCTAATACAATCCAATTCTTTTCAAAATGACCTGATGCAATTTTATCAATTTTTGCAATCAGAAAAGCAGTTTTCCCCACATACACTAACAAGTTATCGTCGAGATATTACTCGATTCATGGTGTTTCTTGACGATCAGGAAGTCTCTGGTTGGGCCTCTATTGATGAGCAGCATATACGACAATTTGTGAGCCAGGTTCACAGGCAGGGGTTGGGGGGCAAGAGTATTCAGCGATTGTTAAGTGCATTGCGGCGCCTGTTTCGGTTTTTGTTAACCAATAAATGCGTATCTATTAACCCCGCAGCGCATGTAATGGCACCGAAATCAGAACGTAAATTACCGAATGTTATGCATCCAAATCAAATAGAGCATATGCTGCTTACCCCTAAAGACGGCTCATTAGATGATAACCCGCTTTTGGTTCGTGATTATGCAGTGCTTGAGTTGCTCTATGCCGGAGGGCTGCGTTTGTCTGAGTTAATAGGTCTTAATGTAACCGATATCGATTGGCAATCAAGGCAGTTAAAAGTACTAGGTAAGGGTGAGAAAGAACGTTTATGTCACTTTGGGGGAAAAGCCACTGACATCTTAAAAAAATGGTTAAAATGTCGCGAATTGTTAGTAAAAGCAGATGAAAAAGCGGTATTTGTTAGTAAAAGAGGTTTACGAATCAGTGCGTCAAGCATACGGGCACGTATCCAGAAGTTATGTCGTGAGAAGGGGATCAGCCAGAGAGTTTACCCGCATTTAATGCGTCATTCTTTCGCTTCCCATATGCTGGAATCATCACAAGATCTTCGTGCGGTGCAAGAGTTGCTTGGCCATGCACATTTAAAAACGACGCAAATTTATACTCACCTTGATTTTCAGCAGTTGGCCAAAACTTATGATGCGGCGCATCCTCGGGCGCAAAAGAAAAGTAAGCCTTGATAGTTCTGCTTGTAAAATACGCCCTGCGCTGGCTGCATTGAAAAATGTTCATATTAGATTGTCAGAAAAACAACTAAAAAAACTGCAATAAAATTGAATGTTTTTGTGTGCTACGGCACTTGAAAATGCACTTATTAGCCTCATCTTATATATCTTGCGTTTACCTTTATGGGAGTTTGTTTTGCAGACCACATTACATGGCACCACTATTCTCTCGGTGCGAAGAAACAATGAAGTTGTTATTGGTGGCGATGGCCAGGTGAGCCTTGGCAATACCGTTATGAAACCAAATGCGGTGAAAGTTCGTCGATTGTTTAAAGACAAGGTACTGGTGGGGTTTGCTGGTGCTACGGCAGATGCTTTTACTCTGTTTGAAAGGTTCGAAGGGCAGCTTGAAAAGCACAATGGTCAGCTTGTACGCTCGGCTGTTGAAATGGCTAAAGACTGGCGCACAGATAGAATGCTGCGAAAGTTGGAGGCAATGATGATTGTGGCAAATGAAGAGGCCTCATTGATTATTTCTGGCACGGGTGATGTTATTGATACTCAAGATGATTTGTTAGCTATTGGTTCCGGTGGCTCGTATGCACAGGCTGCAGCCAGGGCACTGTTTGATAACACCGAGCTATCGGCTCGTGAAGTGGTCGAGAAGAGTTTGAATATCGCGGGTGATATTTGTATATACACTAATCAAAACTTAACGCTAGAAGAAATTAAATATTAACGTCACATATCCTATCGTGCACAACGGGTCGTTTCCGCAGGGTATAGCTAGCTGTAGGTGACTGGCCTCAGTTCACGATTAAGGGTATTTAAAACTACCAGGTTTATATTATGTCTGAAATGACACCCAGAGAAATTGTACAAGAACTAGACAAACACATCGTAGGGCAAAGTGAAGCAAAGCGTGCAGTGGCTATTGCTTTACGCAACCGCTGGAGGCGCCAGCATGTTAGCGAAGACCTGCGAAATGAAATTACTCCAAAAAACATCTTAATGATAGGCCCAACTGGAGTAGGAAAAACTGAAATTGCCCGGCGATTGGCCAAACTTGCGAACGCACCTTTCATAAAAGTGGAGGCGACCAAGTTTACAGAAGTGGGCTATGTAGGTCGTGAAGTTGATAGTATCGTACGTGATCTTGTCGATATGTCGGTTAAAATGACGCGCGAGCGGGAAGTCGAGAAAGTACGGTATAGAGCTGAAACTTCGGCCGAAGAGCGCATACTTGATGCGCTGTTACCCCCGGCAAGAAATGAATTTGGTGAGCCAGAGGTGACGGAAAACAACACTCGCATCAAGTTTCGCGAAAAGCTGCGCAGGGGTGACTTAGATGACAAAGAAATTGAAATTGAAGTAAAAGCTGAACAGTTGGGTGTAGAAATTATGGCACCACCTGGCATGGAAGAAATGACAAACCAGTTGCAGGGTATGTTTCAGAACATAGGCAATGATAAAACAAAAAATCGTAAAATGCGCATTGAAGATGCACGTAAAGTGCTTATCGACGAAGAAGCCGGCAAAATGGTGAATGAAGATGAGCTTAAGCTAAATGCAGTGCAGAATGCAGAACAAAATGGCATCGTCTTTATCGATGAAATTGACAAGGTCTGTAAAAAAGGAGAAACATCAGGTGCTGATGTTTCTCGTGAAGGTGTGCAACGTGATCTGCTTCCGTTGGTAGAAGGCTGCACCGTTAGCACAAAATACGGTATGGTTAAAACAGACCATATGTTGTTTATTTCGTCAGGTGCTTTTCATGTGGCAAAACCATCAGATCTAATTCCTGAACTACAGGGTAGACTGCCGATTCGAGTAGAGCTAAAGGCCTTGACCACATCAGATTTTAAGCGCATTTTGACGGAGCCAGATGCCTCATTAACTGAACAGTACAAAGCCCTGTTAGGCACTGAAGGCTATGAGCTGGAGTTTACTGATTCAGGCATTGAGCAAATTGCGCAGGTTGCTCATGAAGTAAATGAGCGTACGGAAAACATAGGTGCTCGTCGGTTACATACCGTTATGGAGCGCCTGCTTGAAGAGGTTTCGTTTGAAGCAGCTGATAGCCCTGATAAATCACTCTCGGTAGATGCTGAATTTGTGGATAAAAATCTGGGTGAACTGGTTCAGGACGAAGATTTAAGTCGGTATATTCTATAAACCAAAATGAACTGAAACAATATGTGGGGTTACGTTTATGCTAACCCCATAAGACTTGTAAATGTTTTAGTTAATTCATGTAAAATACATTATCCCCCCAGGATACAAACTCATTCGGAGAAGTAGCATGGCAGACCCAAGGCCAACAAATATTAATCTACATCAGAAATCACGTGTTCTGGAAATTGATTTTGATGATGGTAGTCAATTTAAATACAGCACTGAGTTTTTACGTGTGCACTCACCATCGGCTGAAGTTCGAGGCCACGGCCCGGGCGAAGAAAAACTGCAAATAGGTAAAACAGATGTCAATATCAATGCGATTGAGCCTGTAGGCGTATATGCTGTTAAACTGGTGTTTGATGATAGTCATGATAGTGGGCTTTATACTTGGTCTTATTTGTATGAGCTAGGAGCGAACTATGATGCCAAATGGCAAAACTATCTACAGAGATTAAAAGACGCAGGGCATAAGCACGCGGAATTGAACTAGCTTAGTAACGTCAGATAGCTTCTTTGTAGAGCATACGTGGGCTATCTCAACCGTTACGGGTTAAAATAGTAACTATTAATTTTGAGAATTGAGAAGCAACATGAGTGAAGATAAAACCCATTTCGGTTACCAGCAAGTACCTGTTGGTGAAAAAGCTAAACGTGTAGCCGACGTATTTCATTCTGTTGCTGATAATTATGATGTAATGAATGATGTAATGTCATTTGGTGTACATCGTTTATGGAAGCGCTTTACTTTAGGCCAAACCGGATTAAAAGCAGGCCAAAAGGTACTGGATCTTGCAGGTGGTACCGGGGATTTGGCAAAAAAAATGTCAACAATGGTTGGCCCATCTGGTCAGGTTATATTGTCTGACATCAATGGTTCGATGTTGCGACGTGGCCGTGAGCGTTTGATTGATTGTGGTTTAGCCGGAAATATTGATTATGTGCAGGCCAATGCGGAATGCCTGCCTTTTGCTGATGATACTTTTGATTGCATTACCATTGCTTTTGGATTGCGTAATGTAACCGATAAAGATAAAGCACTACGTTCTATGTTGCGTATTTTGAAACCTGGCGGGCGCTTGTTAGTTTTAGAATTTTCAAAGCCTGTGGCACCCGGATTGGCGCCTATCTATGATACCTATTCATTTAAATTATTACCTTTAATGGGTAAATATATTGCAAAAGATGAAGAAAGCTATCAGTACCTTGCAGAATCAATTCGTATGCATCCAGATCAGGAAACACTAAAAGGTATGATGGAAGAGGCCGGTTTTAATAAGGTAAAATATAACAATTTAAGCGGTGGAATAGTAGCTCTGCATAAAGGCTATAAAGTCTAGGGTGACTTTGAAGCTATGGATTTAGATCAGGCCTTAACCGCAAGTATTGAATCGGCTCTTAACCGTTATCTGTCATTAGATCTCGAAGCATTATCACGTTTTTCCTCTCTTGAAGGCAAAATCATTGCCATAGAAATCAAAGGTATTAATAAAACCATCAGCTTATTTCCATCAGCTGATGGTTTTTTAGTGTTTAGTGACTTTGATGGTGATGCGGATGCTACTATCTCAGGTGCACCTATAGCACTTGCAAAAATGGGAGTTATAGCTGATCCAAAAGCTCTTATATTTAGTGGTGAAATAGAAATCTCCGGTGATACAGGTTTAGCCAATCGGTTTAATCATTTACTATCTAAGCTTGATATCGACTGGGAAGAGATACTGGCACAAAATATTGGTGATATTGCGGCGCATAAAATAGGTAATTTATTTCGGGATTCAAGTCAGTGGGTAAAGCGTAGTGTTAACTCAGTGTGTATTGATTCAGGTGAGTACCTTCAGGAAGAAATAAAAGTAAGTCCATCGAATGCAGAGTTAAGAAAATTTATACGTCAGGTAGATGAAGTGCGTGAAGCTGCGGACAGATTAAAGGCCCGTATAGATAGATTAAAAACGAGCGACAAAGCAAATAATTAAACCATAAAGTGGTGTAAGTGTAGGTTCTTAAAAATATGATACAAGCACGACAAATTTTGCGACTTTTACATATAAATTATGTACTGGCTCGTCATGGTCTGGATGATATTATTTTTGCAATACATCTGTTCAGACCGTTCAGGTTTTTAATATACATAATGCCATGGAACTGGATAGCCAGAAACCGCGCGCCAAAAGGGCAGCGTATCAGAGAGGCATTGGAAGAGTTAGGGCCTATATTTATTAAGTTTGGTCAGATGCTATCTACAAGAAAAGACTTATTGCCCGAGGAAGTAGCAGAGGAGCTAACGGCATTACAGGACAGGGTACCCCCATTTGATGGTGCGAAAGCCAAGCAATTAATAGAAAAAGCCTATGGTGTTGATGTTGATGAATATTTTGATGAATTCGATACAGAGCCTTTAGCGTCCGCATCGATTGCTCAAGTTCATACTGCTAAATTAAAAGATGGAACAGAGATAGTAATTAAAGTCTTGCGTCCGAATATTATGCCAATTATTAAACGCGATATTGCATTGCTGTTTATTATTGCAAAACTTGCAGAACGATACTCAAAAGATGCCAGACGATTGCGTGCTATTGAAATAGTTCAGGAATATGAAAAAACTATTCTCGATGAGCTGGATCTTATGCGTGAAGCCGCTAATGCAAGTCAACTACGTCGCAATTTCGAAACCAGTAAAAAACTTTATGTGCCAGAAATCTACTGGGATTATACACGCCGAAATGTAATGGCGATGGAACGCATATATGGTGAGCCAATGGCTAACATTGAAAAAATGAAAGCTGCGGGTGTAAATATGCGGCGCTTATCTGAGTTGGGCGTTGAAATTTTTTTCACACAGGTGTTTTCGCATAATTTTTTTCATGCAGATATGCATCCGGGAAATATATTTATCGATATTTCTGATATCGATAACCCAGAATATATAGCAGTTGATTTTGGCATTGTAGGTACTTTAAGTCCTGAAGATCAGCGTTACCTGGCAGAAAATTTTTTAGCCTTTTTTAAACGAGATTATAATCGTGTAGCTCAATTACATGTTGATTCTGGTTGGGTGCCGGCAGGCACCAGGGTTGATGAGTTTGAATCGGCCATTAGAAGTGTTTGTGAGCCTATATTTGAAAAGCCATTAAAAGACATTTCGTTTGGGCAGTTACTTTTGAGGTTATTTCAAACGGCTCGGCGCTTTAATATGGAAGTTCAGCCACAATTGGTTTTATTACAAAAAACATTATTGAATATTGAGGGCCTGGGTCGACAAATATACCCTGATTTAGATTTGTGGCAAACAGCCAAGCCATTTTTAGAAAAGTGGATGAATGAGCAAGTAGGCGGGAAAGCTTTTTTAAAAAGTTTCAAAAAGAATTTGCCTTATATAGCAGAAAAAATGCCCGATATGCCTGAGTTATTATTTACCGCGGTTAAGAAAATTGCAGAAGGTGAAAATCATCAGAATCAGGCTGCTGCTTTAAATGCAATAAAGCATAAAATTGAAAAAAGTTATAAAAAACTATCATACATTTTAATAGGCCTAACAGGTTTTATAATAGCGACAATATTGCTGGGTCAACCATCAGAAACTCATCAGCATTTAATGAATGTGCCTGTGCTTAGTTGGTTGTCAGCCGGATTAGGCAGTGTGTTCGTCTGGTTGGGCCTTAAAAATAGTAGTGAATGAAAAAGAAAATAAAGGTAATAATTCTATTAGTTTTATTGGCAACATCATCATTGGCCGGTGCTGTTGATCCGCGCCTTGACTGGAAAACGATTAAGTCACAGCATTTTTATATTCATTTTGCAGATGGTTTTGAACGATTAGCGCAAAAGACAGCCAATTCCGCTGAGCAAGCACATAAGAGTATTCACTCAAAGTTAAACTGGCAACCTGAAGAAAGAACTCATTTAGTCATTAGTGATGAAGTAGATTCGGCTAATGGATTTGCAAGCCCTATACATTTCAATCGTAGTGTTTTATTTATGGCTCCACCGGAGTCGGCTGATAGTCTAGAGGATTTTGATGACTGGCTAGAGACGCTGATTACTCATGAATATGTTCATATAATTCATCTGGATAAGGTGAGTGGCGCTGCTAAAATATTACGTAGAATTTTTGGCAGGCATTTTATAGTGTTTCCAAATGCGTACCAGCCAAACTGGGTAACTGAAGGCCTGGCAACTCATATTGAAACTGATGATAAACAAGGCATAGGTAGAGGTCAGAGCAGCCTGTTTAAAATGATGATGCGTAGTGAAGTTGAAAACGACATCAAGAAAGTAGATCAGGTGAATTTACCTATTCGTAGTTGGCCAATTGGCACCACACCATACTTGTACGGCGTTCATTTTTTTCAATTTGTGGAAGAAGTATATGGGGAAGAAAGTGTAACTAGTTTAGTTGAAAATTATAGTGATAATATAATTCCATTTATGATTAATACAAATTCAGACCAGATCTTCGATAAAGATATTGAGGAGTTGTGGTTGGAGTTTACGGCCTGGTTAGATAAGCGTTATCAAAAAGAAATAGATAAGCAGATATCAATCGGACTAGTCGAAGGCATTAAATTAACAGATTCGGGTTATAACACCAGCTCTCTGGATATAAATAAGAATGAAGTTTTATATATTGAAAATGGTGCGTTTAAACATGCGAAGCTAGTAAAGTTTGTCGATGATGTAGCATTATCGGTTGTTGATGTGCATAGTGGTGCAAAAGTTAACAGTCATCCTGAGTCAGGAGTACTAATCACACAAAATGAATATTGTGATGAGTATAATATATATAGTGATATATATATTTTAAACAAAGAGACAAGTGAGTTAAAAGCAATAACGCATTGTGGACGATATAGGTCAGCGAGCTGGGCAAAAAATGGTAAATCAATAGTTGCCGTAAAAACTGATAAAGGTAAAAGCTCGCTGGTATTATTAAATAAGCAGGGAGAAAAAATTAAAACATTATGGAGTGGGAATAATACAGATATTGTTACACAGTTAAACTGGTCTCCATCTGGAAAGCATATTATTGCAGCAGTATTTAGAGCTGGTAAAGGCTGGAATATTGAAGAGTTTGATTTAGAGTTAATGACGTGGACAGAGATAACAAGTGATCAATATATAGATATGTATCCATCATATAGCGATGAAGGCGACTCTATATTGTTTAGCTCTGAGCGTAGTGGTCGATATCAAGTATATAGATATAGTAAAAATACAGCAGTACTAGAGCAATTAACACGAGTAAGCAGCGGTGCATTTAGCCCGCGACAAGTTAATAAAAAATCACCTTTATATTATGTTGGATATAACTCAAATGGTCGCGATATATATCGTTTAGAAAACACGAATGTATTGTCTTCAAGCACATTAGTTGTTGATAAGGTTAAATCTGTGGATTTAGCGCCAGTAGTTAAAACAGAAGATGTGGAAAATTATTCAGCTATCTCTAGTCTGCATCCTCGGTGGTGGTTTCCATTTGCTTCTTTAAATGAAGATCGTCACGAATATGGGATAAGTACATCAGGAAGTGATGCTCTGGCAATTCATAATTATTTTTTAAATGTTGCTTATGATACAAACAATAGTTGGTTAGTCGGTGATATTAGTTATTCATATGCAAACAGATTTTCAATTGGTTATAATCGAAGTACCGGTATTTTGAGAGATACTAATGGCGATTTTGCAGTAGCAAGAAATGTAGATGATATTTTGCTTTCAATTGCGTTTAATGATTTATCAATAGAACGCGCTGTTCAGTATAGGTTTGCTGCAGTAACTAGTACATCAACAGATGGTATTCGTGCAGCAGCTATACCCGAACAGGCTGATACAAAAGATGGCCTGTTAGGGGGAGCTATAATATTTAAAAACTCAAATAATTATCTTCGATCAATTAGTCCAAGCGATGGACGAAATATTAGATTGATAGCCGAGAGTATGGAAGTTTTAGATAGTGATTTCAAGGGAGAGGTGTACACATTAGATTGGCGAGAGTATCTAAATTTAGGTCAACAACATGTGTTGGCGATGAGGTTTATGCAGGGTTGGGGTACCAGAGATCCAAAACCGTTTCGTTTAGGTGGTGAGAGTAATGATTTTAAGGCGTTTGATTTAATTAACCCGATATCAGAACCAATATTTGATAAACGAGAATATCCATTGAGAGGATATGCAGAGGGGCACCCAATGTTAATAGGGCGTAGGATGCAGTTAGCGACATTAGAGTGGCGGTTTCCAGGGGCATTAGTTGAGCGCGGTTTTATGTCGCCACCGATAGGAATAATTCAATGGTCTGGTAGTGTCTTTGCAGAGAGCGCATCGGCGTACAATGATTCATCACCTGATGAATATTTATCAAGTGTAGGTGTAGAGTTACAGGCTGATATTAACTTGTTTTATAGTGTGACTACGAGAATGCGTCTGGGATTTGCAAGTGGCTTTGATAAAGAAATTGGTGAAGATCGGGTATATTTTAGTTTAGGTTCATCTTTTTGATGGTTAATGTAGATGCGTGATAGCACGGTAAAAGTAGAGTGCTATCTTCACATCTATTGCGTATGATTATTAATCTTTCTTCATGAACTCTTCATACCTAAGTGTTTCCGTAGACTGAAATACTTTTTCATAATTTTTCATATTACTTTCCAGCATGCGCTGAAACTCGGCACTAAAAAATTCAATTCCCTGTTTTTGTTTGCCCTGAAAGTCTTCTAAATTTCGTGCACTTGAGGCGGCAACATATGCACAAAATCGTGAAGCTGCATACATGAAGGAAGTGTTCACAATATTTTTGTCCTGCGTTTCTGCATGATCATTAGCGACATTAATAAAAGTATCCGCAAGCTTACGAAGCATTTTGTCTTGATCGGAATTGGACATAATGATGTTCCTGTGTAGGTGTTGGTAATTGACTTAATGATAACTAGAAAATAATTATATTGGAATGCCCTGGATTGTCTATATTTGATAAAAGTTTCAACCCAATAAAGAGCCTGGTTTATATGAGTGAATGTAATTGTATAAAACAGGCACCGCAGGCTGTGAGATAAAGTTTAATCTTTTAGTTTAAGTTAAATAAATCACATGCATTGTCAGAGGTTATATTCGAAATAGTTTCATCATCCGAATTGTGTAATTTAGCAATGTTACGAATTACATCTAAAATAAATTTGGGTTCATTTCTTTTGTTTATAGCATCAGCAACTGGTTGGTCAGGAGCATCTGTTTCTATCAGCATCGATTCAAGTGGTAGTTGTTGAACAACTTTACGCAGCCTGGTAGAGTTTTTGTAAGTGATTGGCCCACCAAAGCTCAAGTAAAATCCTAAATTAATCAATTGTAGGGCCTGTTCATAGCTACCTGAATAGCTGTGAATCATGCCGCGTAAACCATTGCGTTGCTTAATTGCCCTAATAACTGCTTCAGTAGACTTTCTGGCATGAATGACAACTGGCAAATTAAATTCCAGAGCAATATCCAGTTGCTGTTCAAAATAACTTGTTTGTAAGTCAATATTTAAATCTTTAAGATAAAAATCCAGTCCGCACTCACCCACTGCAACAGGCTTGTTTTTATCTATCCAGTACTTTAGGTCATTTAAGTGTTCGGGGTTGTGTTTATCGATAAAGTAGGGATGAAGACCATAGCATGGATAAAGTGAGGGGAATTCATCGCAGCAGGATTTTATATTCTGCCAGGTGTTTTTCATTACACCAGGAACAATGATTTTTTTAATGTTAACCGATAATGCATTTTCAATGACCTGTGATCGGTCAATATCAAATGCATCAAAATCGATGTGACAGTGGCTATCAATGATCATAACAAATCAGATAAATAAAGTGAGAACACCAGTAAAACCGTACAATAAATTTTTATGTATTTCACCATTTGCAAAAAAGCCTACTAGTGGAAAATCGCCAAGTACAGTATGTATTAAACGAGCTTCTTCTGAGTTGGCGCCAAATTGCTCACGGCCTCTTCCCACACAGGAAATATATACTCCACCTTTAATTGGTGTGTTAAGGCGAGCTTTAAGCTGTAGAAGCATGCGTTGCATATCTTCTAATGCAGAGTTTCCATCACGCCTACAAAAAATAATGTCTTGATTGTTTTGTAAGTAATCGGATATAGCAATAAGTTTATTTTCGGGGTCAATTCCAATTAACTGGCGAACAGCATAATCGTCTGTGTCGGAGTTTTTGTTTATCAGCCCGGCAAAAATATAGCCTGCTGCCTGCTCCCAGTCGCGAGCAATGACTTCACCTGTATCATCGGTAAGTACATCAAGAGCGGGTTTGTTGTCTAGCATATAGACGATGTTATTTTCACTATCGGTTACTCTGTGCCTGGTGCCAATAGGTTTACAGCCCTGAGTGAGGTTGCTGAGTATCGGGACTTGCTGAGAAAATAAAACCCCACTGATGCCATTGTGCAATGCTTTATCGGCGAATTGAATACTTCGGTTGCGTGAAGAGCTGATTCCTCCAATTAAAAATGCACTCGGGATATCGTTGCCAAGCTGATGAATTAAGGGCTGAATACCTGTATTTTCAGGGGCCCCATGGATAAGTCCTACATTAAAGTCATTGTTGTTACACCAGTTAACAATATTATCAGTCAGAGGTGATGTGTTTTCAGTAATGTTTGGCAGTATACGAAAATCAGCTTCATTGAAATCTGCAATCATTATAACCATGGCTTTCTGGTCGTAGTACTCGTTTTGGGTCGCAATTAAGCCCACGCCCAGGCTGCCAACCCAGTGGTTGATTCTCGTTTTTTCTTTAAGCTGATTTAATATATATTCAGCCTCTTCAAGTAAAAGGTCGCTAAGGTATAAAAAGCCGAAAGTTGCCTCAGGTGGAATATCACCTAATTGCTTTATGCATTCACTGAGTAAGTCAGCTGTAGGCTTATCTGCACTATGGGCTAATAGAAACTGTTTCATTAAATTAGTGTAGTTCTATTTTATAAAAATAAATTTTATATCGTGTGGGTGGATAATATTAATTATGCCTCAAACATAAAAAGGCCAGCAATGTTGCTGGCCTTTTTAAATTAAGATAACGCTAGAATTTAACGCGCTTTCTTAGACTTTTCAATCATGTCATGAATGATTGGCGTTAGAATAATTTCCATAGCCAGACCCATTTTGCCACCAGGTACAACAATCGTGTTACGACGTGACATAAATGAATCGCTGATCATATTAAGCAGGTACGGGAAATCAGTGCCAAACTTAGCTGGGTCTTTAAAGCGAATTACAATAAAGCTTTCATCAGGTGTTGGAATATCACGTGCAATGAAAGGGTTTGATGTATCAACTGTTGATACACGCTGGAAGTTGATGTCAGTATTTGAGAACTGAGGAGTAATATAGTTAACGTAATCAGGCATACGGCGCTGAATAGTGTCTACGATTACATCAGCAGAATAACCGCGCTCTGCGTTGTCACGGTGGATCTTTTGAATCCATTCAAGGTTAACAATTGGTACTACACCGATACCTAAATCAACGTGCTGAGCAATATCAGTGGTTTCAGTTTTAACCAGACCGTGCAGACCTTCGTAGAACATCAGGTCAGAATCGCTCTCGATATCTTCCCAGGGTGTAAACTCACCAGGTGCCTTATCAATGCCCAGGCGTGCATTGTGCTCAACAGCTTCTGGTTCTGAGTGCAAGTAGTAGCGCTTTTTACCAGTACCATTTTTGCTGTATGACTCAAATAATTCAGCTAATTTGCCAAATTCATTGGCATTTTCACCAAAGTGACTGAAGAAGCGGTTGCCTGCTTCTTCGTGTTTTGCCATTTCCACCTTCATAGCTGCGCGGTCAAAAGCGTGGAAGCTATCACCTTCTACAACTACAGGCGTGATGTTTTCGCGGTGAAAAATATGCTCAAAGGCTTTTTTTACAGTAGAGGTGCCAGCGCCAGATGAACCGGTAACTGCAACAACAGGATGCTTTTGGGACATTGATGTCTCCTTAACTAATTGATATTTAAAATAATTTATCACTCATGCTGTGCATGTTCACGTCATGAGTTACTGAAATTCTGTTAGCCCTAAAAGATATGACTACTTAATAGCCGAGCTGTGTAGCCGGCTATTTTAGCGATTTTTGTGTCAGGGTGCGACTTTAATTGAAAAATATTAACGAAGTGTTTGTTTCAGGTTAAATTCACTGGGGTTAGATTCTGCTCCTCAGCGTATATTTCAATCGAGGACAGGTCTCATATTTTTGAGCCTGTCTCCTGTTTTGAGAGTGCATAAGTATCGGTATGGTTTGATTGCAGTAGCCATTAGATTAGAGCCAAAGCTAGACTGGGCATGGCCTGCACCAAGTCTATGTTCTGTTAGAACAAGCCAGCATTAATCCACATATGAGTCGCAATGCTTGCTGCATAGCCTAGCATAATGACAGGTGTCCACTTTAAGTGTCCAAAGAATGTGTACTTTCCTCTGGCCTGCCCCATAAGGGCAACGCCAGCGGCCGAGCCAATAGATAGCATAGAGCCACCAACTCCAGCGGTTAATGTCACTAACAGCCATTGACCTAATGACATATCAGGCATCATGGTGAGCACGGCAAACATCACCGGAATATTATCAACAATAGCTGAAAGCACACCTACAACGATATTTGCTGGCGTTGCACTCATTTCAGCACTTAAATTTAATGCATTACCCCACTCGGTGTACATGAGTTCAGAGGCAAGGCCAAGGTAGCCTATAAAGCCCAGGCCACCAACACACAGTACTACGCCATAGAAAAACAGTAAGGTATCCCACTCGGCTCGGGCGACACCATCAAAAACATCAAAAGGTACCACATCACCCATCACGTGTCGGGCGTTGTTAGTGTCTTTGGCGTCATTTGGGTTGGCTTTTTCATGGCTTTTCTTGAGGTAGTAGCCGAAAAATTTCAAGTAAGCCAAGCCTGTAAGCATGCCTATAACTGGGGGTAGGTGTAGGAAGTTATGAAAACTAACTGCAGTAACAATAGTACAAATAAATAGAGCGATGATGCGTTTTGCACCACGTTTCATAGGGATTACTTCACTACAGCTCACTGGTTTTTCATCAGGTACTGAGAAATGCATAATGGCAGCAGGAACTATCCAGTTAACCAGAGAGGGTATAAATAGAGCAAAGAACGACCAGAAGTCTACGGCGCCATTTGAGGCTTCAATGGATTTTTGCCAAACCATTAACGTGGTGATATCACCGAAGGGTGAAAACGCGCCTCCAGCATTCGCCGCCACAACAATATTTATGGCACCAAGTAGTATAAATTTTGTGTTGTCACCGCCAACTGCCATAACAACGGCGCACATCAGTAATGCGGTTGTAAGATTATCTGCAATAGGTGAGATAAAGAATGCCAGTACGCCGGTAATCCAGAATAGCTGCCTGAAACCATAGCCTTTTTTGCATAGCCATGTACGCAGAGATTCAAATGCCTGACGTTCCTGCATAGCATTTATATACGTCATAGCTACTAACAGAAAGAGCATGAGCTCGGCATATTCCAACAGGTTATGCCTTACTGCGGCTTCAGCTTCATGATTGAAGCCGTGCGTGGCATATACATAGGCAATTAAGGCCCAGATTACACCTGCCGCGAGAACAACAGGTTTTGATTTACGTAAATGAATAAATTCTTCGGCCATGACGAGTGCATAGGCAGCAATAAAAATAGCCAATGCAGCAAAACCAACCCAATGTTCAGTTAGGTCAAGCCAGTGGTCTGCCTGTCCTGATGCCATAACGATTGAGGGTGTAAGAAGAAGTAAGCCGGCAATAATGAAATTTTTAATATTCACATTCAGTTCCATGTTTTTCAATTAAGTGACAAGCATCATTTAATCATGTGTATGTATCTATTTGTGTAGGGTCGACACATGGGGGGCGTCGTTTTAATAATAAAGGCAGATACAAATTCAGGATAAATGCCAAAATTATTTTTGCGCTATAAATTATCTTTTTAGGATTATAGGGGGAATATTAGAAAAATGCTGGAAAGAAAAATGAGAATAAAAAGTAAACTATTTTCTGCAAAAGAGAGGGCAGTAATTAGTCTGACTACCCCTTGTATACAGGGTTATTAAAATTTATAACCTATGCCAATACTGATAACGGTTGGATTAATGACTATATATGTTAAAAGCATTTTATTTTTGTCAAACAGGTCAGTAGTCAATTGATGGCTGTATTGATCTTTTTGTAGTGATTTCTTTTAACATCCCAATGAAAGAATCAACTGTCTGTGTGCTTAAATTATCAAGATTATAGGCAATCCACAGGGTTCTGTTTATTTGTAATTGGCCTACTTTTATATGATGTAGTGTATTGAGTTCTAAGAAGTTGCTTACCGCAAACTGAGGCAAGAAGCTGACCTGTTTTCCACGTTGCAATATTTCGATGATGGTATCAGTTGAGCCTACTTCCATATCGATATGATTTAGCTTTATTGATTGTTCTTGCAGGGTTTTATCTAGTGTATTGCGTATAGATGACTGGCCTTCCCGTAATACGTAGTGCAATGTTTCAATCTCAGATAGTTCAGTTATATCCTTGCCCCACAGTGGGTGCCCAGGGCCGCATACCAGCAACAGTTCATCCTGCATCCAGGGTTCGGCCTTTATATTCGGATGTCGAGGTGATTGTTCCAGTAAGGCGATATCGGCTAATCCGGTAGCCAGTCGGGTGTGTATACGTCGTGAATAGCCCAGTCGGCTTTCAATGCGCAGGTCGGGTTGTGAGTCAGCAAAGTGCATCAAGATATCAGGCAAAATATGCTCACCGATAGCAAAGGTGACCTCCAGGCGAAGTCGATCATGCCCTTCACGCAATGTAGCAAGATCATCTAGCAGGCTTTCCTGATGTTGTAAAACAAGCCTGGCATACGCATATACTTTTTCTCCTGCAACGGTGAGCTCAAGTTTACGGCCCTGTTGTAGCATCAAAGGCACGCCATAGCAGGCATCCAGAGAGCGTAAACGTTTAGTGACCGCGGGCTGGCCGACATAAAGGGCATTAGCTGCACGGTTTACGCTGCCTAATTCAACGACAGCTTTTAAGGTGGCTAAGGATTTATAATCGGGCAAGTTAATATATTCCATATGGGAATATTAATGTATTTGAATTCAATTGAATAGTACCTATAAAAGGTGCATGATCCCGCCTCGCTTTTCGCGTGCCCCTGTATAGTCACATATTTGGCGTGCTAATCATTTCCATACGGGAATATTCCCGGACATATGTCGAGTGTATCTGCGGGGCTCAGCCTGTAAAGATCTAAGCTAGATTAGTCTGAAGTAGTAAAACAGATTTTAAAGAATAATGATCTGTTGGCTTTTTCATTATAAAAGCCAGCAGACTAAAAGATTGTAATTTAATTGGAGAAAAAAATGACCGCAATGGCCGATGAGGAAACTACGGTAGCGATACCGGCTAAGTTTTCTACAAAACAAATGGTGGCGGCTGCTATATTTTTAGCGGCTACACTAGGTTTATCACAAGTCGTACCGAGTATAGAAATTGCCTGGGTAACTGGCATATTAATGTTAACGATTTATTTATTTGCCTTTGAAGTTGTAGGTGTTGATGTAGCAGCTGCAACTATAATGGTGCTTATTGGTTTATCATCATTGTTAGCGCCTTTTATGGGGCTGAAAGAAGGCCTGGTCGATACCAATCACCTGTTTGATGGCTTTTCATCCAATGCGGTTATGTCGATTATTGCAGTAATGATCATTGGTGCTGGTTTAGATAAAACCGGTCTAATGTCAAAAGTAGCGGCGTTTATTTTAAAAATAGGCGGTACATCTGAGACGCGCATCATTCCAATTATCTCTTCTACTGTGGGCATTATCTCTTCATTCATGCAAAACGTTGGAGCAGCGGCTTTATTCTTGCCAGTTGTCTCACGTATATCTGCACGTTCTGGTTTGCCAATGTCTCGCTTATTAATGCCAATGGGTTTTTGTGCAATATTAGGTGGCACGGTAACCATGGTCGGTTCAAGCCCCTTAATTTTATTAAATGATTTGATTCTGGCATCTAATCAGGCATTACCTGCTGATCAGCAAATGGAAACATGGGGTTTGTTCTCCGTTACTCCAGTTGGTTTGGCATTAGTGTTTACCGGTATTGTTTATTTTGTAGTTGCGGGTCGATTTGTTTTACCTGCAACGAAAAGTGAAAGCTCAACTTCCGGTTCTGACCCATTAAGCTATATTCAAGAGGTTTATGGTGTCGGTTATACGTTATCTGAATTAGTTGTAACAGAAAAAAGTTTGTTTATTGGTGAGACATTAGATGAGCTTGAATCTACGCATATGCTACGCATTATTGCCAGTAAACAACCTGGTGATGATTTACGTTTTGGTCCTGGTTCGGTTGCGCGTGATACGGAAATTACAGCAGGTATGGTGTTAGGTGTTATTGCAGAGCCTACACACCTTAAAAATGTAGCCGAAGGTTATAAGCTGAAGCTTCGTGATGAGTTACGTACTTTTTCTGAGTCTTTATCAGCAAGTAAAGCGGGTGTTGCAGAAGTTGTTATTCCACCTGGTTCGAAATTAATTGGTAAGAGTGCGCGTGATGTATGGATGCGTAAGACTTACGGATTAGCATTGATCGGTTTACACCGTGACGGTGAAACAAAACGTGAAGGTGAAGATATTCGTAATATGCCTTTCATAGCAGGTGATACATTAGTTGTTCATACTTCATGGGATGCATTGCAGCGAATTGAAAAAGATCGCGATTTTGTTGTAGTAACCACTGAGTATCCAAGAGAAGAAGCGCGTCCACAAAAATTAGTACCAGCGTTAGTGTTCTTTGGCATTGCTTTGTTTTTAGTTTTATTTACCGACCTGCGTTTGTCTGTTGCGTTATTAACAGGTGCAATGGGTATGATTCTTTCGGGCGTTTTAAAAATTGAAGAAGCATATGAAGCGGTAAGCTGGAAAACAGTATTTTTATTGGCTTCGTTAATTCCATTGGGTGTGGCAGTTGAAACATCGGGTACAGCAAAGTGGATTGCTGAACAAACGTTAACAGTTATGGGTGAGAGCCCTGAAGTTTGGGCTGTGCAGCTGATCATTGCTTTGCTAGCAACATTTTTTACATTAGTTATGTCAAATGTTGGTGCAACGGTTTTACTGGTTCCTTTAGCCGTAAACATGGCTTTACAAATTCCTGGTGCAAACCCTGCGGTATTTGCATTAACGGTTGCTATTGCTACTTCTAATTCATTCCTTATCCCAACACATCAGGTGAATGCATTAATCATGGGGCCTGCGGGTTATCGAGTGCCTGACTTTATGAAAGCAGGTGGCATTATGACAATTCTGTTCCTGATTGTAATGATGGTGATGATGACAGTGGTATTCGGTTAAGCGCTAGTTGTTTAGCTAAATATTCTGAACCAGTCGCGAGTCATTTAAATATGGCTCGCGATTTAGGTTTTGAAAACCAAAGTTATTATAGAAACGAAATTAAATCAAAAATTTCAGAGAAAAATACATGAACATTTTTAAAAATAAATCCAGCATATTGCTTGCCTTAACAACGCTGTTGTTTTCAGGAGCTTTATTTGCAAGTGAAGGAGCGAAGGGCTGGGGTGATATGACCACGAGTTCTTTGGGGTACTTCTCTCTTGCGCTATTTGGCATAGCTTACCTTTTTGTTATGGCCGAAGAATTCACTCATCTTAGAAAATCAAAACCCGTTATTTTAGCTGCGGGTATTATCTGGGGTAGTATTGGTTGGGTCGCAGGCCAACATGGCATGTCTGTTGAGGCGGAACATGCGGTTCGCCATAATCTTTTAGAATATGCCGAGTTAATGTTGTTTTTATTAGTTGCAATGACATACGTAAATTCAATGGAAGAGCGTAATGTTTTTGATGCTTTACGTGCCTGGTTAGTTAAAAGTGGGTTTGGTTTCAGGGCGTTGTTCTGGATTACCGGTATTCTTGCATTCTTTATTTCGCCAATAGCTGATAACTTAACTACCGCATTACTAATGTGTGCAGTAGTTATGGCAGTAGGAGGAGATAATAAAAAGTTTGTCAGTATCGGCTGTATTAATATTGTCGTTGCAGCAAATGCCGGTGGTGCATTCTCACCCTTTGGTGATATCACTACATTGATGGTATGGCAAAAAGGTATGGTTGAGTTCTGGACTTTCTTTGCATTATTTGTTCCATCAGCTGTAAACTTTTTGGTGCCAGCAGCAATTATGCATTTTGCAATACCTGACATTAAACCAGAAGCAAGTGGTGAAGAAGTACAGATGCAGCGTGGAGCAAAGCGTATTATCTTATTGTTCTTTATGACAATTGCTACGGCTGTTTCATTCCACAACTTCTTACATATGCCTCCTGTTGTTGGCATGCTGACTGGTATGGCTTACTTGCAGATATTTGGTTTCTTCCTGAAGAAAACAGCACACCTTGATAATGGCAAACCTGATAATGTTGAGCATGATGGAGACATGGGGTCGCCTGTACCTTTTGATGTATTCAATCCGGTTGCCAGAGCAGAATGGGATACGTTATTCTTTTTCTATGGTGTTGTTTTATGTGTAGGTGGTCTGGGCTTCCTTGGTTATTTAGGTATGGCATCTGAATTGATGTACAATCAATGGGGTGCAACCACAGCCAATATTACAGTAGGTGTGTTATCTGCGATTGTAGATAACATACCGGTGATGTTTGCCGTATTAACAATGAACCCGGATATGTCAACAGGTCAGTGGTTGCTAGTGACATTAACAGCAGGTGTTGGTGGCTCATTGCTTTCCGTTGGTTCTGCTGCAGGTGTTGCGTTAATGGGGCAAGCGCGTGGTCAATATACTTTCTTTAGTCATTTGAAATGGACACCTGCCATCGCCTTAGGTTACGCGGCAAGTATTTATGCTCATATGCTAATTAATAGTAGTTATTTCACAGCATAAGTGAGAAGTTTTGGTTAATTAAACGGGTAGAAAATTAATGAATATTCATTGGTGGGTTTAATTAGAAAAAATGATTCTTGAAATGTTTTTATAAAAAAGCCAGCTGTATATTACAGCTGGCTTTTTTGTTTTATGTAATAGATGTAGGGTGGATCAAGCGAAGCGGATCCTCTATTGTTGGTTAACAGGTAGGTCGGCTTTACTTGCCCGTCTTGCTGAGTAATGGAAGCTTGGTATGGGTTTCAGAAGACGAGAGTTATTGGGGGGTAAACTATTTTTTTTGAAATAATAAATCCCAAACACCATGGCCTAAACGATGACCACGCTTTTCAAATTTTGTGGTAGGCCTTTCTTCAGGTTTGGGTACGTAAGTATTATCTTTTGATGTGTTCGTGAATAAATCACTATTATTTAATGTGCTGAGCATATGTTTTGCATAATGTTCCCAGTCGGTTGCAAGATGAAAAGTACCATCAGCTTTTAGAATTCTAGCAACTTGCTCTATAAATTTATCCTGCACGATACGTCGTTTGTTATGTTTCTTTTTATGCCACGGATCAGGAAAAAATAATTGTAAACGGTCAATACTGTTATCAGCTATTTGTTCTTCTAAAACTTCAACCGCATCATGATTTGAAAGCCGAATGTTTTTACAGTTTGACTCCTCAATCTTATGTAAGAGTCGTCCGACACCTGGGCGATGCACTTCAATTCCGAAAAAATTTTTATGCGGATTTTCCTGTGCCATTTGAAAAAGAGAATCGCCATTGCCAAAACCGATTTCTAATATGGTTTCTGCTTGACGACCAAACAATTCTGTAAAACTAATAGGCTGTGATTGGAAGCCGACACCAAATTCCTGCCATTGGGTTTCTAATGCCTGTTGCTGGCTATGGGTTAAACGGCCTTCACGTTTAACGAAACTGCGAATGGTACGGATGTGTTTTTGATTCATAATTTGTAAGAGAAAGTATGTAAGGTTAATGCCTGTGATTAATGTGTAGGTGTGCTCTCAGGTGCACAATAAACAGAGTATTATTACCGTTTATGTGCACCATCAGTTAAACAAGTATGCGTGAAGTTTGTTGTTTAAAAAAATGCGCCATCAATAGGTGATGATGCTGAAGCAAAACGTTTACGAGGCATGCGTCCGGCCAAGAATGCTTCGCGGCCCGCCTCAACAGCTTTTTTCATGGCGGAGGCCATCAGTACAGGGTCTTTGGCGCCTGCTATGGCCGTGTTCATTAAAATGCCATCACAACCGAGCTCCATTGCAATTGCAGCATCGGATGCGGTGCCAACACCGGCATCAACCAAAATAGGGACATTAGCATTTTCAATGATAGTTAGAATATTGTATGGGTTGCGGATACCCAGTCCCGAGCCAATGGGTGCAGCTAGTGGCATGACGGCTGCACAACCGATCTCTTCAAGTTGTTTTGCAATGATAGGATCATCGCTTGTGTAAACCATGATATCAAAGCCATCTTTAACTAGTATTTCAGCCGCTTTGAGTGTTGCGACTGTGTCTGGATAGAGTGTTTTTTGATCACCTAGTACTTCAAGTTTAACTAAACTGTGGCCATCGAGTAATTCTCGGGCCATACGGCATGTTCTCACAGCGTCATCTACTGTGTAACAGCCAGCTGTATTTGGCAGGATAGTGTATTTTTCTGGAGGAACTGCATCCAGAAGGTTTTCTTCATCAGGGTTCTGGCCAATATTAGTGCGACGGATAGCTACGGTGATGATCTCTGCGCCACTAGCTTCGGTTGCTTCTCGTGTTTCTGTAAGGTCTTTGTATTTGCCTGATCCTACAAGTAAGCGTGATTGATAGGTTTTTCCAGCAATAGTAAGAAGTTTGTTGCTCATAATTAAGATTTTATATGTCAGTTTTTTAGTGAGGTGTATCTTAGCATTTTATGTGGATTATTAGAATTGAGGTATGTCGATATGAGGTGTAGTTGCCTGTGTAAAGGTTTGACTTTGTCAGTATTTTTGTCATAAACAACCTCTCAGGTGTCTTTGATCTGGCCAGACATCCCTGCCTGGCGTTCGCAACGCTGCATTTGTAGCTGTAAGTGTTAACGCTCACATTAAGGGCATATCGTGTTTACACATGTTGACTCTGTCAGGGTTATGGTCACCAGCAACCGTCCATGGTGTCTTCGACCCGGCCAGACATCCCTGTCTAGCGTAAATAGTGCTGCGTTTGTACATTAAGTACAATCGGTCACTATTTACCCCCCGCCGATTGCGTGTACTATTTCAATTATATCGCCATCACTAAGCATAAAAGTGGCATGCTCTGATTTTGTGATTATTTCCTGATTTACTTCTGCAGCTAGCCGTTTACCGGCCATACCCTCGCTCTCAATGAGTTGTTTAAGACTGGTTTCGGGTTTAATCTGTTTATCTTTGCCGTTTAGTTGTATTTTCATTTGCTTTAATGTGTTGCTAAAAAGTATGATTTTACACTGAATATGCTAATTTTTGATTGGTTTGTGCAAATAATGTGCTATATCAATATAGTTTAAGTGTGCAAACTAGAATAGAAAAATGATTGTAATTACCGTATGTTACAGGTAACTTTTAAAATAAAAATATGATAAGTCCGGTAAATCAAGGTTTTAGGTGTAAATTAATGCTGAAAATTTATAGCTTAAAGGGGTCTTAAGCGTGCGTGGTATAGTAAATAAACTAATTGTAAGTAGTGTTTGTGGAGTCCTGCTGAGTATTTCTAATATTAGCTTTGCGGGTGTTAATCCATTTAAAAAGTCTAAAAATTATACCTTTGGTTCAGGTGTAGCCTGGTATAAGAGTAATGATGTTGCGGTAAAATCTGGCTCAATTCGTGATGGATCTGATACCAATTTTTATCATCTAATTGTAGATAAACAGCAAGTGCTGCTGCGATTAGGAAAGAATGACCCTAGCGGGGAGCTTGCAAACACCAGACGCCTGGATAACCTGGCAATTACCGAGGTAAAGTCGGATGGTCGTCGTCTGTCATTATTTAGCTGGTGTCTGGTTAATCAGCAAAATCCAGGTAAAAAACTTACGCAGAATGCTGTTGTCGCAAATGATGTGTGTATAAATGCAGGTGGCGGGGGCGACTTTATTATTAATCTGGATGATGAGACGCGGAATATCTTAAAAGGAGCCAGCGAGCTTGAGTTTGTTGTTGAGCCGTATGGTCGTCCCGTCAGGCTAACTTTTAGTATGTCAGGGTTTTCAGCAATTATGGCGGAAATTAATAAGCCGGTTCCTGTGGTTAAAAAACCAGAAATAAAGCCGGTTGTAAAGGCTGTACCGGTAGTCGAGAGCAAGCCCAAGCCTAAGCCTGTTGTTAAGATTAAGCCAAAGCCAGTTAAAATCTGCCAGGCAAAAGCGCCCGATAATTTTAAATCTAAAGTTCCAGCTGTAGCCTATCCTTGTGAAAATGCTGATAAAAAATCCAGAGCAGAGGCTAAAATTGCTGCCGGTGTTGAAAGTGAGAAGAAAAAAATAGCAGCGAAAATGGAACAGCTTAAGGCTGAAAAACAGGCCAATGAAAAGGTCCTTGAAAAAACCAATAAGGAAGAAAGTGAGTGGGATGAAAAGCAGGCGCAGATGTGGATTAAAAGATGCGAGAAACATTGGGCGAAAAATCGTAGCCCGTGTTATTGTGAGAAATATATAAAGCTAGCTCCACCGGGAATAAGTAGTACCTGCGGGAGGTAGTCCGTAGGATATAGATAAAAATACAATAACGAAAGACCCTCATTAAATGCTGCGGGTCTTTCGTTATTGTGTGGTTTAAAATTTGTCTGTTCAATTGTGGTATCCAAAGTTTAAGATTTCTGATTAGGTGATGAAATCGTTAAATATTCAGATTAATCAGCTTTAAATTTTTAAAAATATTAGTGTAAAAGAGGCCTGTGGCCTCCACGTCGAGTGTTATCGTATATATGACTGACTGTATTATTGTAGGCGGTGGGCTGATAGGTATGCTCAGTGCAAGAGAAATGAAAAAATCGGGCCTTGATGTCCTGATTCTTGATAAAGGGGAACTGGGCAAAGAGTCGTCCTGGGCAGGGGGAGGGATTCTTTCTCCGTTGCATCCGTGGCGCTATTCTGATGAAGTGAACAGGCTTGCTAGCATCGGCCACCAGTCCTATCACCAGTTGGCCGAAGAGCTATATAAAGAGAGTGCTATAGATCCAGAATACTTACGTTGCGGCATGATGGTTCTGGATAGTGAAGAACAGAGCGAGGCGCTCGCCTGGTCAAAAAAATGGTCGATGAGATTATCGCTTTTAGAAACTTCAGCAGCGATGCAGGAGCATATACCGGGCCTCGCAAAACGCTTTAATCAAGGCTTGTGGTTGCCGGATATCGCGCAAATGCGAAATCCAAGACTGGTGAGGTCAGCAAGGGGAAGTCTTGATGCGCTGGGTGTGGCTTATAAAGAAAACACACGGGTCGAGCAGCTCAAGGTAGTTGATGGACAGGTCAAGGGTGTTGTTGCCAACGGCGACAGCTATGAAGCGGACTGTGTTCTGATAGCGGGTGGTGCCTGGAGTGCTAAAATTTTGAAGAACCAGAATGCGCCGGCTATTCAGCCTGTAAAAGGGCAGATGATAATATTTAAAGCTCCCCCGGGGCACCTCAAAGGAATAGTTCTGGCGGGTAATCGATATCTAATACCCAGAAAAGATGGTCGCATATTGTGTGGTAGCACGATAGAGCATACAGGTTTTGATAAGGGCATTAATGGGAGTGTAAAGCAGCAGCTGATTGATAGTGCGATTGATATTCTCCCCTCCCTGAAAGATTTTGAGGTAGAGCATCACTGGGCGGGGTTAAGGCCAGGCTGCCCGGACGGTGACCCATTTATAGGCATGCATGATAAAATTAAAGGCTTATATATTAATGCGGGTCATTATCGAAATGGCGTTATTTTGGGTATAGGGAGTGCCCGTAAGGTTGCAAAAGAAATTTGTTCATCTTTATGATTATGGCTTGCTGGCCAAGCATCATGCCCATAAAAATGGGCTCAAAATTATCGTTTTTTACCACTTGTCAGAGACAAGCTTCGGTTTGTCTTTGATCGCATGACTTTCTAATTAACATTGACTTAAATATAGCTATGAAAAATATATCTGGATTTACCATTATAGAACTTTTGGTCACAATGACAGTTTTGAGTGTTTTGCTTGTTGTTGGTGTACCTAGTTATCAGGAATTTATGAAAGCAGGCCAGATCACGACTGCTAATAATGAACTGGTCTCAGCGATGCAGGTGGCACGTAGTGCGGCAATTCAAGTAGCAACGCCAGCTTGTGTCTGCTCCAGTAGTAGTACTGATTCAGCGACACCTAAATGCGACGGCGGTAATAACTGGGAAAAAGGCTGGATTTCTTTTGTGGATACTAATACCGCTGCAACGACTGTATGTGTATATGAGCCTAGTGATGATGATGTTTTACTCAAGGTCTGGAATGGCGTTAATGCTACAGAGGGTTTGACCGTGCGCAATTTCAATGCAACGGTCAATGCGCTTGATTATGTACGATTTAATTCTCGGGGTATACCCGTTACCGTGTCGGGAGGAAGTTTGCAGGGTATGTTTGTTATGTGCGATGACCGTGGTCTCAAAGAGGGGGCAACGGTGCTTGGAAGGGGAGTTATTTTATCTGCGTCGGGTAGTATGCGAACTACAAAAGATGCAGTGATAATTGGCTCTTGTTTATAGCGTATTGAAATCGAGTTTTAGATATGAAAAAGTTATTTAACATACAACAAAAACAGCAGGGATTTACTTTTTTAGAGTCTTTGCTGGCGCTGTTTATTTTATCTGTAGGACTGTTAGGCGTAGCAGGTATGCATGCCCAGGCAATGAAAACCGGTTTTGTGGCAGCGCAGAATATGGCTGTTGTTATCAAGGGTGAAGAGCTGATTGAGCGAATGCGAGCCAACCGTGGCGGTTTGGCTGCGTATGCAGGTACTCCAGCCAGTCATGGCTGCACAAGTGGTAGTATTTGTTTGTTGCCAGCTGATATGGCAGCCGATGATCTATTTATCTGGCAGGAAGAGATCAAAGCATTGTTGCCTTCTCCAACCATTAAGGTTTCGGTTGTTAGTATTGGTGATGCCGCATTGGATCCAGATGACGTAATTAAAGAAGTCGCTATTGATATTGGCTGGAAAAGCAAAGGTGTTGATTATACCTATTCGACTGTCGCTGAAATTGGACCATAAATATGTGCTTGAGAAAAGAGAGAATCATGCTTAGAAAACAGCAAAATGGTTTTACGCTAATTGAGTTAATGGTCAGTATGGTCATTGGTTTGTTTTTACTGGCGGGGGTTTTCACCATTTACCTGAGCAGTCAACAAACCGCTAAAGTAGTCGAATATGAAGTAAAAATGATGGGTGATGCACGCTTTGCTATAGAGTCCATTGCCTATGATTTGCGCCATGCGGGAGGTTTTGGGCATCATAACCATGAAAATAAAATTAAAGTTCTTGATGAGGAATTGTTTGAAGCTGTAAGTGGCCAGTGTGCTGGTGGGGCTTCTGGATGGGTTGTTAATTTGGACAGGCCGATATATGCGGTGGATGATGGAACGGATTATTTAACCAGTTGTATGGATAACTGGAAGCAGGGTGATTCTCTTGAAGTGCGTTATGCAGGGGCGATGCCACTAGGTACCGTGGAGTCAGGTTTGTCGTCAAATATGATCTATTTGAAATCTATACCTGACTTTACACATATGTTTAAAGGTGGGTCACCTCCACCACCGCATCTTTATCAAAAAGATGATGGTACGGCTAAAGATAATATTCGATATTTTGTATGGAATAGCAGGGGTTATTATATCGCCAATTACACAGATAAAGTGGGTGATGGTATGCCTTCTTTGCGTCTAGTAACCCTGGAGCCTGGCCCCGTAGTAACAGATAGCGTGTTGTTACGAGGTGTGGAAGATTTTCAGATTCAGTTTGGTCTGGATACACCCCCTGTCGGTATGGAGCATGGAGATGAATCTGCTGATACATATGTAAATCCAAAAGATGTAGGCACACGCTGGAATCAGGTTATAGCGGCGAGAATATGGCTGGTGTTACGTTCTGAAGATACGATTGAGGAAGTTGATCCCAATTCAAAATATACAATTGCAGGTGTTATTAAAACCAATGGTGATAAATTTAAGCGTACCGTTGTGAGTACGTCTATTCGTTTAAGAAACATAAATACGGGTGAGTAAGCAGGTTATGAAAATGGCACAAACAAAACAGAATGGTGCGGCTCTTGTCATTGGTTTAATTATGCTGCTCGTAATGACATTAATTGGTGTTACCACCATGAGTACTACACGTACCGAGTTAAAGATATCAACAAACTTTAAAAATCATAGTAATGCTTTTCAAACAGCTGCGGTAATGTTTGAGCGAGCATTAACAGATCCCTTAATAAACTGGTTAGATGCTAGTAAAACACCACTTCGAGGTAGTTACTCCACTGGTTATGAAAGTAGCGACAAGTTGAAAAAGGGTACTCTTGATGTGGTTTTTTCAGGCTGTCGTCCTGCAGCTAAAAGTAGCCTTACAGGCAATGCAGGCAAGATGTTAGTTCATCAAGTGTTGGTTACTGGCAATGAATTAAATGCAGGTGGAGATATCGTGGGTGTTAGTCGGCAGATTAGTGGTTATACAACAACTGCGGCAGGTTGTTTAGATTGATGCTATTAAATGAAGTTTTTCATAAAAAGTATTTTTTAAAGATAAAAGAAGACGGAGTGATGTTATGAAATTACGAGCATTATGGATTTTTGCATTGTTACTGGTGATGAATGTTCCGGCTAATGCGGTTAAGAGCGAATGGGTTACCAGAGAAGAAGCTTACGTAACTTCATATTATATGGATAAAAACTTAACCGGTTTTGTGAAGATTAGAAAATGTAAAACTTGTAAAGAAGAGCTTTTTAAAATCACACCTAAAATTAAGGCTTTTTTGAGTAATAAAGAAGTGCCATTAAGTGGTTTTGTCGGCTCAAAAAATAAACCACGCTCTCTAGTGTTTGAGAGAGCTACGGGTAAGTTCGTTGCGCTGAACTGGCTTAGAAAACGTTAATTGTTTATCAAAATATGGTTGAAGAGTAGGCCGTTATATTTGGTTGTTGGTTTAGGGCAGAGAGTTAGGTTAATAAGGTACAATTATGAAATATTTAATTAAACAGATCGGAATAGTTTGTAGAGCAACATTGCTCACTATATTTGTTTCTATTCCAGCAGTCGCCGAAGATATTGAGATATACCAAAGTACGAATCTGGGTTCGAATGCAGTACAGCCTAATATTCTTTTTGTACTGGATACATCGGGTAGTATGGGAAACTCAATATCATCCTCACCCTTATATGACAAGACTGAAGACTACAGCGCGCTGTCTGGTTGTGGTTTGTTTTCTGCGTCTGAAATTTATTTTTTACCAGAGGGTGATACTCTATCGAATGTAACCTGTTCTAATGCTTATGCAGCTAACAGTTTTAGTAAAACACAAAATAAATGTAATGCAATAGATTACGCGCTGTCAGGGGAGCTTAACACGGATGGTACATTTGCGCTGGATGCATTTGGAAATATTCAGGGCGCTGGCGGATTTGTACAGGGTAAATTTACACAATGGACTGGCACTCCTAAAAGCACATGGGATAACCCTAAAACCAGCCAGACCCAAACTACAAAATATATAGAGTGTCTGGCGGACGAAGGAGAGCATGGTATAGATGCGGCCTCTGCAGCCAAGTGGATAGATTTAACCAGCGGTACAGAGTACACAACTGTTGATACTAATGTGGCATGGGATTCTAGTATGAGTCTTGATACACAATTTTATTCAGCAAATTACGCGCACTTTCTTGTGTATGCATCAAACACAACTCTTAATGTACCCAAAATCGATATTATGCGAGAAACTATTATCTCTATAATGGACGGTGGAGTGAGCAATGTTGATGTAGGTATCATGAAGTTTAACATGCCACATCCGAATACTTATCGTAATACTGGTGGCACCGTGATGCATCCGGTGATTGATATTAAAGAGCCTCGTAATGATTTGTTCGCAACCATGAAAACCTGGGATGCTGATGGAGGCACTCCACTAAGTGAAGCGATGTATGAGGCTCAGCGTTACTTTGCTGGGCAAACACCTTATTACGGTGGTGCTGGTGGTGGACCTTATGATACTGCTGGTGATGCTATAGAAGGTACAACTGTTCTCACTGACGGGGGTACTAAATACTATAAAAGCCCGGTAAGTATGGATGCTTCAAATTGTGAGCGTCAGTTTATCGTTTTATTATCAGATGGTGAGCCTACGGATGATAATGAAGCTGATGATGAAATCGTAGCTCTTGATCGATTTGAAAGTACAAGTGGTGTTGCAGATGCCTGTGTGGGTAGTGGTAGTGGTAGATGTCTTGATGATTTAACAAAGCATCTGGCAGAAAAAGGTATTGATATTACGTTAAATGATGGTGGTAATGCATTAACAGGTGGCATTGCACAGGATGTACGTATCACTACATACACAGTTGGTTTCGATATTGATAGTAATATCTTAAAACAGGCAGGTATTCAGGGTGCAGGACCAAACGGTTATCAAATAGCGAAAGATGCAACAGGTCTTTTAAGAACGCTGGTAGAAATTATTGAAGAAATTAAAGGCATTGATACCACTTTTGCATCACCTGCGGTTTCTGTTAATGCATTTAATAGAACAACTAATCGTAACGATCTGTATTTTACCTTGTTTAAACCATCAAATTCACCACATTGGGATGGCAATTTTAAACGCTTTAAATTGCAGTTTAGTGCCACAGGTATACCGCAAATTGTCGACGTGAATAATAATCCGGCTATAGACCCTTTGACTGGCTTTTTTTCTTCAAGTGCGCAAAGTTTCTGGACAGCAGCGGCTGATGCACCCGATGGTAGTAATACTGAACTGGGCGGCGTAGCAAGTAGGCTTTTTGCATCTACAGCGTTATCAAGTAGTCGAAAAATTTATAGTAATCTTGATTCACTTTCAGCATTAACGGCTGGGGCTAACCAGGTTGAAGAGGGTAATGCTAACCTCACCGATGCAATTATGGGTGTAACCGGAACTGAAAAAACCAAGTTGATTAAATGGGCCCGGGGTATTGATGTTGATGATGGTGATGCAGATGGAAGCACTACAGATGCAAGGCGTCAAATGGGTGACCCATTACATTCACAGCCAGCGTTGGTGGAGTATGGTGATGGTAATACCAGTGAGCCTAATATTGTTGCATATGTAGCAACTAATGATGGTTATCTGCATGCGTTTGATACCCGTAGCAACAGTGGTATAGAGAAGTTTGCTTTTATTCCTAAAGAGCTCCTGCCTAATTTAAATAATGTTTATACCAATTCTGGCTCAGTTAAACAGTATGGTCTTGACGGTAATGTGGCATCCTGGGTTAAGGATGTGAATAAAAATGGCATTATTGAGACAGGTGACAGGGTTATCGTTTACGTTGGCATGCGTCGAGGTGGATCTAATTATTATGCATTAGATGTAACCGATCCTGATTCACCCAAATATCTTTGGACAATATATGGTGGGCAGGACAGTGTGGCTAATGGTGGTCGAGGCGATTACACAGAGCTAGGGCAGAGCTGGTCGACTCCTAAGGTGAAGAAGATCCGTTTGGATGGAGCCGATGTGCCCGTATTAATTTTCGGCGGTGGTTATGATATTGATCAGGATGTAGCATTTTCAAGAATTGCCGATGATGAGGGCAGAGGCATCTTTATTGTTGATGCAGTTACAGGCAAATTGCTGTGGCAAATGGGTCCGGGTATAGCTGCAGATTTGCAGGATTCGAATATGAAGTACAGTATTCCTTCTGATATTGCTGCAGCGGATGCGAAAGGTGATGGTTATGTAGATCATCTGTATGTTGGTGATATGGGCGGTCAGTTGTGGCGTATTGATATTGATAACACTTTAGGTCAATCAGAGACAAATATAAAAAACATTATCTCAGGTGGGCGAATAGGTGATTTGGCAGGTGATGTGAACTCTTCACACCGTCGTTTTTTCTATGAGCCTGATGTGGCTTTGCTGAAAGATGTAAACGATACATCGTATCTATCTGTGTTGATTACTTCTGGTAGTCGGGTGCATCCGATAAATAAAGATGTTCAGGATCGTGCGTTTATGCTCCGTGATCTTCCTGTGTTTGGTAAGCCTGCGACATATGCAACTATAACGGTTAATGACTCGGTGCAGCAATTATTTGATACAACGGATAATGCAATAGGTCAGGGTACTCCGGCAGAGCAAGCAGCTGCATTAGCAGGTATGCAGAGTGCAGAAGGCTGGTTCTTTGATTTTGATGCCAGTGTTGGTGAGAAGGGTTTAACCAAGCCTCTAATATTCCAGGGTGAGGCATTTTTCGCAACCTTTGTACCGACTGACCCATCTATTATTACAAATAGTTGTGGTCCAAGCGAAGGCACAGGATTTCTTTATCACATAAATCTTGGTAACGGTACACCGGTTAAAAACTATGACCTTATTGTTGATTCAGATGTTGATCATCTGACTCAAGAAGATCGTAAAAGATCTTTAGTTCGTGCAGGTATTCCTGCTGCGCCAACATTGGTTATTCCTTCAGATGGGGCTGCTATTTGTGTTGGTACAGAATGTGACAAGGCAGAAGGCGTCGGTTCACATAAGAGAGTGTACTGGTTTGAAGAAGAGTAAATACTTAGTTATGCAAAGTAAAAGAGAGATAGGTAATGGTTAAACAGAATGGTTTTACTTTAATAGAGCTACTGATTGTGGTTGCAATAATCGGTATATTGACAGTAGTTGTTGTGCCTGGTTATCAGGAATATACGCTAAAAACAAAGCGTACTGATGGGCAGATTGCCTTAATGCAGGCAGCCGATAAACAGGAACGATACTATTCACAAAATAGTACTTATGCTAAAGATACGGCTACCTTATTTCCTGTTGCTGGAGATGAGTATTCGCCTAAGAAGTTATACCTGATAACGGTGACCGGAGATACAAATGGATTCCAGCTAAGTGCTGCTGCACAAGCAGAGCAGGTAGCTGATACGGCTTGCACACCGATGACATATAATCAGGCCGGAACAAAAACACCTGCCGATTGTTGGGATTAATTTAAACGTTAGCGCAGCTCTTTAGGGAGCTGAAAAATAATATTTTCTTTGGGGCCACTATCGCTTGATAGTTCAGCCCCAAACCATTCTTTAATTTTTTCGATAACTTCATCAACTAATAATTCAGGTGCTGATGCACCAGCACTTAGTCCTACCGTTTCAATATTTTCGAACCACTCCTTTTTGAGCTCACTAGCATTATCTACAAGGTAGCCCGGTATTTTGTTTTTAATCGCAAGCTCTTTTAAACGATTAGAATTTGAGCTATTAGGAGAGCCGACTACTAGAATTATATCGCAAGATTGCGTGAGGCTTTTAATGGCGTCCTGACGATTTTGTGTTGCATAACAGATGTCGTCTTTTTTTGGACCCTGAATGTCCGGGTATCTTTTTTTAAGTTCAGAAATGATATTTTTAGTGTCATCAACAGATAACGTAGTTTGAGTTACATAGGCAAGATCTGAATTACTATCAAAATCTAATTTGCCAACGTCATCTGTGTTTTCAACTAAAAGTATATGAGCATTATCGCCACTAAATTGTCCCATAGTGCCATCAACTTCTGGATGTCCAGCATGGCCAATCAGAACAACGTTTGTATTTTTTTGCGCATAACGAGACACTTCCATATGAACTTTTGTCACTAATGGGCAAGTTGCATCAAACACTTTAAGTTGTCTGCTTTTTGCTTCAAGCTGCACTGCCTGTGAGACACCGTGGGCACTAAAAATTACAGTAGAGTCATCTGGAATTTCATTCAGTTCTTCTACAAAAATAGCACCATTTTTTTTCAGGCAATTCACAACATATGTATTGTGAACGACTTCATGGCGAACATAGATGGGTGCACCAAATAGTTCTAATGCTCTTTCTACTATTTCGATTGCGCGGTCTACGCCAGCACAAAAGCCGCGGGGATTTGCAAGCTGTATTTTCATAAGTTAAGTTGGTTAAGTTGGTTATAAAACAGAAACTATTTTGGCAGTAAATTTTATTGAGCGACCAGCAAGTGGGTGGCTGAAATCAACAAGTACTTCATCGCCAGTAACGCTTACAATGGTTCCCATGATTTCTGTGTCGTCGGGTCCGTCAAAAGCGATAACCTGATTTTCTTCAGGTGGCATCTCCTTAGGGAAATCCTCAACGGGCATACTATGCACATTGTTCTCATCAGGTATACCGAAAGCTAATTCAGGTGATAATACAGCCGAAACAGTATCACCAGCAGATTTGCCAATAAGAGCGTCTTCCATGCCAAAAGTTAAGCTGCCATTACCTATTTCAAATTCAATAGCGTCTTCATCAAAATTTGATTCAACTTCGGTGCCGTCTTCTAGTTCCATTTTAAATAAGAGTAATATTCGGCTATCAGATTCAACTGTTTTCATGTGGGTTCTTTAGTGTGTCATAAATTAATAAAAAAGCACCAACGGTAATGGCGGAGTCTGCAATATTAAATGCAGGCCAGTGGTGCTGTTGGTAATAAACATCTAGAAAGTCAATAACATGACCATAGATAGCGCGGTCAATAAGGTTTCCAATGGCACCACCTAATATAAGCGCGAGAGCGGTGTACTGTAATACCTGGTGAGGCTTTAGCTTTCTTATCCAGAAGTAAATAAATATACTGACAGCGGATGTTAAAATAAGAAAAAACCAGCGTTGCCAGCCTCCCTGGTCAGCCAGAAAGCTAAACGCAGCACCCTTGTTGTATACCAGGGTTAAGTTAAACATTGGTATTAACTCAACCGCTTTTTGATACAGCAGATAATTATCTGCCAGAATTTTACTAAGCTGGTCAAAGGTAATTACCAATGCGGTAATCCACCACCAGTGTTTAAAGTTCAGCTTATTGCTATCAGGCATAATAACGGGTCTCGCCATTGCCTTCTACATTGTCAATGCAGCGCCCACATAATTCAGGATGATCAGGGTGGGTGCCTACGTCTTCGCGTAAATGCCAGCAGCGAGTACATTTGCTGTGGGATGATTTGGCAACATCGATTCTAATCTTTTCACCATTTTCCAGCTCAAAAGAATCTATAGAGTCTGGTGCGTCACTTGCTTTATGTACAGAAGCATAAGAAGTTATGAGCACAAAACGTAACTCATCATCCAGCGCACTTAAAGTTTTGTGTAGTTTTTCACTGCAGTAAAGCTTTACATCTGCATCTAGCGAGGATCCAATTTTTCCAGCAACACGAATTTGTTCAAGTTGTTTGCTGACTTGTGTTCTAGTTTGCTGAATTAAAGTCCAGAAATCAAAATTCATTGTGTCTGACGATTTAAGATCAAACAGTTTGTCATACCAGGCTTCAAGCAAAACTGACTCACCATGTTTGCCAGGGATTTGCTGCCAGATTTCATCGGCAGTAAAACTTAAAATGGGAGCCATCCAGCGAGTCATTGCTTCAATGATGTGGTGTATGGCAGTTTGAGCTGAGCGTCGAGCTACACTGTCCTGATGCGTTGTGTATTGACGATCTTTAATTACGTCAAGATAAAAGCTACCCATGTCTTCAGAGCAGAAATTATGTAGCTTCTGATAAATTACATGGAAGTTATATTCCTTGTAAGCTTCTATAATTTCATTCTGCATATGAAGGGTACGTGCAACGGCCCACTTATCTAATGCAAGCATGTCATTTTCCTGAAGTATATCAGTTTCAGGGTTAAAGCCATTTAAATTAGCTAATAAAAATCGAGAAGTATTACGTATGCGGCGGTATGAATCTGCGGTACGTTTAAGTATTTCATCTGATACTGTCATTTCTGCACTGTAGTCAGTTGAAGATACCCATAAGCGTAAGATGTCTGCGCCTAATGAGTTAAATATTTTTTGCGGCTGTACAACATTACCCAGTGACTTGGACATTTTTTTACCATCTGCATCAACGGTAAAGCCATGTGTCAGTACAGCTTTATATGGTGCTGTGTTTCTAACAGCAACAGAGGTTAGTAATGAAGACTGAAACCAGCCTCGATGTTGATCTGAACCTTCTAGATATAAATCTGCAGGTACATTTAATTCTTCACGCTGTTCTAAAACACTTGCATGGGTAACACCAGAATCAAACCATACATCAAGAGTGTCAGTTACTTTGTCATAGTTGGCGGCATCATCACCTAAAATATCTTCTGCTGATTTTGAAAACCAGGCGTCGATGCCTTCTTTCTCTATATCAGAAGCAACGGTTTTAATTAGCTCCTGGGTATTAGGGTGTAGCTCACCTGTTTCTTTGTGAACAAAAAGGGTTATGGGTACACCCCATGTGCGTTGACGAGATATACACCAATCGGGTCTGCTTTCGACCATGCCTTCAATGCGAGCTTTGCCCCATTCAGGCATCCACTGAGTTTCATTGATAGCGGTCATCGCCTGATCACGTAAACCATTTTGTTTCATGCTGATAAACCACTGCGGAGTAGCACGGAAAATAATCGGTGTTTTATGTCTCCAGCAGTGAGGGTAGCTGTGTTTTAGTTTGCGAAATTTAAGCAGTACATTGTTTTCTTTTAGTACTTCAATAATAGCATCGTTGGCTTTGTTGACGTGTTGGCCCGCAAATAATTCTGTGTCAGGTAAAAAAACACCGTTACTACCAACAGGGTTGTAAACATCAAGGCCATATTTCATACCTACAATATAATCATCCTGACCATGTCCTGGTGCAGTGTGTACGGCACCCGTGCCGGCTTCAGTTGTAACATGATCACCCAGAATAACGGGTACATGCTTTTTGTAAAATGGGTGTTGTAGTAACTGGTTTTCTAGCGCGCTACCATTGCATCGCCCTAGAACAGTAAATTTTTCTGCTTCATAGCGTTCAAGAGCGCTCTCGTGCAATGCATCAGCCAATAGTAGGTTGATATTGCCTACCGGTGTTTCAGCTTTAACTAAAACATATTCAAGGTCCGGGTGTAATGAAACGGCCATATTGGCTGGCAGAGTCCATGGGGTTGTTGTCCAGATAACGGTAGCTACTGGCAAGTCATTTTTTTCAGCACCACATGCATTGAAAATAGCATCACTATCAACCGCTTTAAAAATAACATCAATTGCAGAAGAGGTTTTGTCTTCATACTCAACTTCGGCTTCCGCAAGTGCAGAGCCACAATCAAGGCACCAGTGAACAGGTTTACTGCCTTTGTGTAAGTGGCCTTTATCAATTATTTTTCCAAGAGTTCGAACAATGTTAGCTTCAAATTTAAAGTCCATGGTGAGGTATGGGTTTTCCCAGTCACCTAAAACACCCAGGCGAATAAAATCATCACGTTGGCCATTAACCTGTGTTTGTGCATAAGCGCGGCATTTGTCACGAAATGTTTTAGCATCAACTTTTTGGCCAGGTTTACCAACTTTTTTCTCAACATTTAACTCGATAGGCAAACCATGACAATCCCAGCCGGGAATGTAAGGTGCATCAAAGCCATCTAAAGTACGGCTTTTGATAATAATGTCTTTTAATACTTTATTTACAGCATGCCCGATGTGAATATTGCCGTTTGCATAGGGAGGGCCATCGTGCAAAATAAATTTAGGTCGACCTTTGCTCGCCTCACGAATCTTTTGGTAAAGATTGGTTTCCTGCCATTGTTTAAGCATAGCGGGTTCACGGTTAGCCAGATTTCCGCGCATAGGGAAATCTGTAGCCGGAAGGTTCAGTGTGCTTTTATAATCTTTAGTTTCTTCGGTCACTTGTCTGTTGTCTCGAATAATGTCTGGTTAAATTACTGTTCTCTAACAATTGCTTGTAGAAAAATATTGTTTAGCCTGTTTACTGTCTTTAATGATCTGTTGTTTCAAATCATCAAATGAATCAAAACGTTTTTCATCACGTATTTTTTGTTTAAATTCAACGCACACATTCTGTCCGTAAATTTCTTTGTCAAAATCAAATAAGTGTACTTCCAGTTGCAGGTGCTGTCCGTCAACCGTCGGGCGCTTTCCAATATTGGCTACACCATTTGCAGATAAATTATTTTCACCCGTCATGTGTACAGCGTAAACGCCATGTACAGCAGTTGCGTGGCGGTGCAACTTAATGTTGGCTGTTGGAAAGCCAATGGTTCTGCCGCGCTTGTCACCATGAGCAATGCGTCCACAAATTTGATAGGGGCGACCGAGCATATCTTCAGCATGTTGTAAGTTGTTTTGTAAAAGCGCCTGTCTAATTCGTGTGCTACTAATGCGTTCATTTTCAAAACAGTAGCTGGCTGTGTTTTGCACTTCAAAGCCATACTTTTGTCCTGCCTGCTTTAGTGTTTCAAAATCACCGCAGCGTTTGTTGCCAAAGCGAAAGTCGTCTCCGACTAGAAGGTACTTAACATTTAATTTTTCAAGCAGAATATTTTTTATAAAATCATCAGCTGATAATTCAGCGAGCTGATGATTGAATTTGGCACATAAAAAATAATCTACATTGGCTTCCTGTAATGCGCACCACTTTTCTCTTATTCGGTGTAATCGGGCAGGAGCAGACTGATGGTCAAAATATTCCATGGGTAGAGGCTCAAAGCTCATTATACAAGAGGGCAGATTCTGTTCTAGCGCAGCTTTTTTAAGGGATTTTAAGATTTTCAGATGACCGAGATGAACGCCATCAAAGTTGCCAATCGTAAGGGCGCAGCCACGATGTTCTTCGCTCAGGTTGTGTAGGCCTCTCACTAGCAGCATTGGAAATTTTTATCCACATTAAAAAAGGCTGGAATTATACCTGATAAAGCGATTCATGTGGGGTTTGAGGTAGGGTAGATAAAGATTTTTATGATGTGCGTCGTGTTGATCGGCTTAGCGTCGTAAGTGACGGGGTCTAAATCCACAGGTGAGTAAGCTGCCAATGTAAATTAATGCTGCAATGGCCACAAAGCCCAATAAGTATGGGATGCGCTCGAAAAGTGGCCAGAGTAGCCAATTATCAATGGAAGGCGTGAAATAAAGTAAAAAAGCAGACATTAGGATATTAGCGACTAGCGCCTGAACTAGCAGTTTCCCCCAGCCACTTTGGTGCTTGTAAATTCCCTGATGTTTAAGCCCGCGATAGAGCATAAATGCATTCATATAGGCAGAGCATGTGGTGGCGAGGGCAAGGCCAGTATGTGGACCTTCAAATTCCATCATAACCATTGGTATAACAAATAGTAGATTAAGGAACATGTTTGCAATCATTGCCTTTACGCCTATTCGCATTGGTGTTTTGGTGTCCTGTCGAGCGTAGAAGCCGGGGGCCAGTACTTTAATGTAAATGAAGGCAGGCAGACCCAGCGCATAAGCCATCAGGCTTAGGGATGACATTTCGGTATCATGTAAAGAAAACTCACCATAGCCAAACAGTGTGGCTAGTAGTGGGCTCGCTAGCAGCAGCAAGCCCAGGGCCGCTGGTAGAGCAATGATGGTGACCAGCTTAAGAGCCCAGTCTAGAGTTTGGGTAAACTGCTCGGTAGATTTGTTTGCATGTTGCCTGGACAGGCTGGGCAAAATGACAGTCGCCAGTGCAATACCAAAAACACCAAGAGGGAACTCAACTAGTCGGTCTGAGTAATACAGCCATGAAACGCTACCTGCAATAAGGAAAGAGGCGATAATAGTGTCTAGTAGTAAGTTTATTTGTGCGACTGATGAGCCAATTATGGCGGGTAGCATTAATTTTTGTATTTTTACCACACCCTCGTGGGCGCGTTTAAATTGAGGTTTGGGTAAAAGCTTTAGCTTCGCCAGAAAGGGTGTTTGAAAAAGCAGCTGTAAAAAGCCTGCCAATGCCACGCCCCACGCCAGTGCCATGATGGGCTGGTCGAAATAGTCCACGCCCCAAACGGCAGCTGATATGAGAGATAAATTTAATAAAACAGGTGTAAAGGCGGGTACTGCAAATTTGTTATAGCTATTTAAAATGCCCCCGGCAAAAGCTGTCATGGCAATGAAAAATATATAGGGAAAGGTAATGGCCAGCATATCCGCTGTGAGCTGAAAACGACCTGAATCAGCTAGCTTTTCATCGGCAAAGCCTGGCGCGAACAGATAAACTAACAAGGGTGCTGCGAGAGAGCCGATAATGCTCAATATAAGTAAAAAGCCACCCAGCGCCCCGGCAACGTGATTAATTAAATCTTTCAGGTCAGCAAAGCTGCGTGTTTCTTTGTATTCAGAAAAAACGGGGACAAAAGACTGTGAAAATGCGCCTTCGGCAAACAGGCGACGCATGAAATTGGGGATTTTGAAGGCAACAAAAAAAGCATCGGTGCCACCATCCGCACCAAAAAATGTCGCGAAAATAATGTCACGGGTAAGGCCTAGTATGCGTGATAAAAAGGTCATTACCGCCACTACAATAGTGGATTTAAATAGCATGATTTAGGGCTGTCATTATTTTTAAAAAGTTAGATGTGGGTTAATTAATGGTCTTTCATGTGAATGACTATTTGTTCATACACATAGGCATTAATGATAAGTTTTTGATCATCATTTAGGTCTAAAAACTGTACGCCATATTTATTGAGCATATCAGTGCTGTCATCTCTGTCTCGTGGTGTAGATATATTTCTAATAATCGCCTTTATGCGTAAATATTTTTTTATACCCGCAATTTCCAGCTCAATAGAAATATTCAGCTTATCATCCAGTTTGCCTAGTTCTTTTTTCGTTTGTAGTAGAGCGCCAGTGGCGCTGGTGTTTAACATAGAAATTGATAAGGATTTATCAGGTGTTGTTTCCGTTGCTACTGAAACAACAACTTCGGTCTCTACTCGTTGAGAACCTCGAACGGTAATGCACTCAAGGTCTTTAGGGGAGCTTAAGTGTACATGGGGGTACGGAATGCTGTAATACTTTAGAACAGAAGATTCAAACCCATATACGTCATTACCCTGTAGCATGCGCACTACGAATGGTTGGTGCTCTTTCAATAAAGGGAGCTTGCCGTTAACTCTGGGAGCACTGATGATGATGCTTTTCTTTGGGCTATAACCAATTACTTTGGCGGTCAGTCTTTCACGGCCATCTTGAGGGATGAACTGTAGTTGGATCGGGTCGCCTAGCTTAACTTTAAAGTCTTTTTTCGAATCCATATTCATATATTTTGTAGTAAGGGCTGCATAATACACTGATTTTGAACCATTTAGTGCGTAATATAGGTAATAAGTGTATTCCTGCTTGACAAAAGACTCCTAAACTGGAAAAATCTGCGCCCCATTAGGATATTCTCTGGGAATATTCTCAGACAATATTTAGATTTATAGGAAAGAATAAATTGGCTAATTCACCACAAGCAAAAAAACGTGCCCGTCAGGCAATCAAGCGCCGTGCCCGCAATGTTGGTATGGGTTCTATGTACCGTACTTTCGTAAAGAAAGTAGTATATGCAATCGAAGCTGGTGATAAAGCAGCTGCAGAAGCTGCTTTTAAAGTAGCAGTACCTGTTATCGATAAAATGTGTAATAAAGGTCTGGTACACTCAAATAAGGCCGCTCGCCAGAAGAGCCGTATGAATTCAAGAATTCGTGCTATGGCATAAGTCATTACGACTTAAGTCCATAAAAAAGCCGGCCTTAGTGCCGGTTTTTTTATGGACCATAGTTTGTTTGTGGTGGTAGGGGATGGGAGCTCCGCCACGGCACCACCTGGGTGGATGCCCTGTTATGCTTTGCCCTGCTTGCGTTGCAGTGCCGTCAAGAGCTTTGCAGAGCCGTTCATTGCTCAGATAATTCGGGAGGAGTTTGCGAATTGTCAAATCAGTACTAGATTATCTCGATGAACCAGTTCGGCTTCATCAACATAACCCAGTATTGTTTCAATCTCGTTAGAACTCTTACCACAAATTTTAGCTGTCTCAAGAGCGTTATAATTGACCAGGCCATGCGCGATTTCCTTGCCCTCATGGTTAATGCAGGCCACCATGTCACCGCGAACAAAATTACCACTTACCGAGGTCACACCAACGGCTAATAAGCTTTTACCTGATTTTTTCAAAACATTACTGGCACCTTCGTCCAGGGTGAGATGACCGCAAACTTTCAGGTGACCTGCCAGCCATTGTTTTCGGGCTGCCATGGGCTCAGAGTCAGGCAATAATAGTGTTCCGTTTTCTTCAGCGTTACTTATGCCCAGTAGTGCATTGTTATTGCGGCCACTGGTAATTAGGGTGGCAGTACCAGAGCGTGCTGCGCGTTGGGCAGCGCTTAATTTTGTACTCATGCCGCCCTGCCCCAGGATGCCACCGCTACTGCTGGCCATTTTGTGTAATCGCGAATCATTAGCCTGGCCTGTTGTAATAAATTCAGCGTCCGGATTCTTGCGAGGGTCCTCACTGTAAAGGCCCTGTTGATCGGTGAGTATGATTAAGGCATCAGCCTCAACCAGATTGGCCACTAATGCAGCCAATGTATCATTGTCACCAAAGCGAATTTCATCGGTGGCGACCGTGTCGTTTTCATTAATAATTGGGATTACACCCAAATCTAGCAAAGAGCGTAGGGTCGTACGGGCATTTAAGTAGCGACCTCGGTCAGATAAATCATCATGAGTAAGCAGTATTTGAGCGCTAAGTATATCGTGTCGCTGAAAGTTAGACTCATAGGACTGTACAAGGCCCATCTGGCCTACTGCAGCCGCTGCCTGCAACTCATGCAGTGCCTTGGGGCGAGTATCCCAGTTAAGACGCACCATGCCTTCAGCAACAGCGCCTGAAGAGACGAGTAGTATTTCCTTGCCCTGATGGCGTAGTTGGGTAATTTGTTCGGTCCAGTCTTTAATGGCTGCCGCGTCAAGACCACGGCCATCATCAGTAACTAATGAGCTACCAATTTTAATAACCCAGCGTTTAGAGTTGGCGAGTTGTTGGCGTGTTTTCATGGGTAGATTCTATCGTAGAAAATCAGACTTTCACACAGAAGCGTACTTGCATTGAGGTATATTTTAAGAAGCCTCTGTAACAGTAGCGCTCTGTTATTTTAAAAGAAGTTTAATGTGCTTATTTGTCGTCCGAGTCATCGGTTGGGTCATAGACTGGCATGCCCGTTTCGGGGTTTTGTTTTTCCAGGTTCGACTCAGCAAGTTTTATCTTTTCTCTTTCTTCATTAAGATAGCCCATTATGTCAAATACCAGTTTCTGGGTGCCACTTTTGTCTATCGCTGAAACTCTGTAACTTGGGCCTTTCCAGTCTAAACGTTGAATGATGTCATCGCAAACAGCATCGGCTTCTTCGTCGGGCAGTAAATCGGTTTTATTAAGTATTAACCAACGAGGTTCATCAAGCATGTCCGGATTGTATTTTTCCAGCTCATGTAAAATGACCTGTACGCTTTCTACAGGGTCAGCCTGGTCGAAGGGTGCTATATCGATAACATGCAACAGTATACGAGTACGACTTAAGTGCTTTAAAAATTGAATGCCTAGCCCGGCGCCCTCCGCAGCACCCTCAATCAGCCCCGGAATATCGGCGATAACAAAGCTTTGCGAATCACCGACATCGACTACGCCTAGATTAGGGTACAAAGTAGTGAAGGGGTAATTGGCAACCTTAGGTCGAGCATGAGATACAGCGCGTATAAGGGTAGACTTGCCCGCATTGGGTAGCCCGAGCAGGCCGACATCGGCCAATACTTTTAGCTCAAGTCGTAACTCTCTGCGTTCGCCTGCGCTGCCATCTGTGCTTTGTCTTGGCACGCGGTTAACCGAGCTCTTAAAGCGCGTGTTGCCCAGGCCGTGAAATCCGCCCTGGGCAACTAAAAGTACCTGTCCGTGTTCAGTGATGTCACCAATTAGCTCTTCAGTATTTTCATCATAAACTAGCGTGCCATTTGGAACCTGAACATAAAGGTCATCACCTTTGCTGCCGGTCATATTTCGGCCGGCGCCTTTAGTGCCGGGGCGAGCGGTGTAGGTTCTAACTGTTCGAAAATCTGAAAGTGTATTTAAATCGTGACTACCCACCAGAAAAACACTGCCACCATCGCCGCCATCGCCACCGTCCGGGCCGCCGCGAGGAATGTATTTCTCACGCCTGAAGCTGACCGTGCCATTGCCACCGTCACCGGCAATTACTTTTATTTTGGTTTCATCTACAAAGCGCATTTATTGGTTCCAGGTGGGTGGTGAGTGTATCTAATAATCAGCTCATATTACAGATATGGCTGACTCCTACATGAGTCAACTCAGTAGGCATGAGCTTTAGCTCATGATTGAGGCACGAAAATTATAGCCTAAATTCATAAAGACATTAGGCATAAAAAAACCCTGCTATGAATTATCATGAGCAGGGTTTTTAGGTTTTGCTAAGACGTTAGTCTTTACGCTGCAACCACGCTCACTGTGCGGCGATTCTTGGGGCCTTTAACCTCAAATAACACTTTACCTTCTGCCTTGGCAAAAAGTGTGTGATCGCGGCCAATGCCTACGTTAGTTCCCGGGTGGAACTGAGTGCCACGTTGGCGAACCAGAATGTTGCCAGCCAATACTGCCTGGCCACCATACATTTTAACGCCTAAGCGTTTGCTTTCCGACTCGCGTCCGTTACGCGTACTACCGGCGGCTTTCTTATGTGCCATTTTCTAATCCTCTTGTTACAGGTATTAACCAGCGATGCTAGTTACTTCAATTTCAGTATAGTACTGACGATGACCTGTGCATTTTTGATGATGTTTACGACGACGGAACTTCATGATGTGAACTTTTTTGGCGCGACCATGAGATAAGATTTTGCAAGTTACCTTGCCACCTTCAAGCATTGGGCTACCAATTTTCAGTTTATCGCCATCAGCGATCATAAGTACCTGATCAATTTCAATTGAGTCACCCTCGGCACCCTCTAGTTTTTCAACCTTCAGATATTCACCTTCAGTAACCTTATATTGTTTACCACCGGTTTTAACTACAGCGTACATACCGGACAACTCCTAAATTTGCGTGTTAAGTTTTCTGTTTTCAGAAAGGGCCCGAATTGTAGCGATTTGGCGGCCAACTAACAAGTTAAAATGTACTTAAAATGGGCTTTTTATTGAAAAAAAACCGAAAATCAGGCTCAAAGGCTGTTTGTGGCTTGAGAGTTGAGGTGTGATACACCATAATTCGCCCCCTAATTATAGTTAACAAGCACCCATAGAACATGCAAGTAGACAATATTAAAGCCCTGGTAGCAGATGATATGAAGGCCGTGGATGATGTGATTCAGGCGAGATTATCATCTGAAGTCGTACTGGTGAACCAGCTAAGTCATTATATAGTAAATTCTGGCGGCAAACGTTTACGCCCCATATTAAGTTTAATGGCAGCTCGTGCATACGGATATGAGGGTACGCATCATCATAACCTGTCGGCAATAATTGAGTTTATTCATACCGCTACCCTGTTGCATGATGACGTGGTTGATGAGTCTGAGCTGCGTCGAGGCAAGGAAACAGCTAACGCCTTATTTGGTAATGCAGCCAGTGTGCTGGTTGGTGACTTTCTGTATTCTCGTGCCTTTGAAATGATGGTTGATGTAGGTAGCATGAAAGTAATGCAAATATTGGCTGAAACAACCAATGTGATTGCAGAAGGCGAAGTTATGCAGTTAATGAACTGTCATGATGCGGATACAACCGAGCAACGTTATTTAGATGTGATTCATGCTAAAACCGCCAAGTTATTTGAAGCTGCGACGCGCCTGGGTGCCGTATTATGTGAGCGTTCTGAAGACGAAGAAAAAGCCATGGCATCTTATGGGATGCATTTAGGAACGGCTTTTCAGTTAATAGATGACGTGCTTGATTACAGTTCATCCAGTGAAGAAATGGGTAAAAATGTCGGTGATGACCTGGCCGAAGGTAAGCCAACGCTGCCATTAATTTATGCTATGCGCAATGGTACTAAAGAGCAATCAGATGTGGTGCGTAAAGCCATTGAAGATGGTGGCCTGGATTATTTAGAGCCCGTTATGCAGGCTATAAAAGAAACGGGTGCTATTGAATACACTGAAAAAACGGCAAAGAAAGAAGCTGAATTTGCGATACAGCAACTAGCTCATCTTCCAGAGACAGAGTACAAAAAAGCATTGGAAGACCTGGCGAGATATTCTGTAGACCGATCTTTTTAAAATTGCTGAGATTTGTACCAGTATCTACTTTATGTGAATGGTTTCATAACGAGAAACATGAACATCCTCTGGCCAGTCTTTTGCATTAAGCCCCGCCTTGATCTTTAAGTGATTTAAAAAGTCTTCAGGGTTTTTAAGCTGTTCCCAAACCGCGGGCAAAAAAGTCGCTTTATGAGAGCCTGCCTGAAAAATCAAACCATCGATCCCTGGTCTTAACTGATTCAATAAATCTTTTTCAGATGTGAAACTAATTGGTGTTGATGGCGTTAAAATTGAAATCGATATCTCTAGTTGTTCTATCTCTTGTTCTGATACAGCAGGAAATCTGGAGTCTTCAAATGCAGCGGCAAAAGCGTGTTCGGAAACATCAGTTATTAATGCCTGGTGAGCCTCTAGTGTGCCAATGCATCCGCGTAGTTGGTCGTTTATGTTCAGGGTTACAAAGGTCGCGCCACTAGTTTGTAAAAGTTTGCTGAAGTTGTCTGGTTTAACTGGTAATGCGCAATGATGCTGTAGGCCATAAGTAATCGACTTTTTTGCTGTTTCCAGCAAGATAGTTTTTTCTTCTGTATTGGGTCTAGTAAACGACATAAGCACCATAACCTACCACGCGATTTTTATCTCCAGCGGTATCACCGGAGTTTCTTAAGTCGAGTAATTTAATATTTAACTGGTGTTTCCTGGCCAGGGTAAGTAAGCCATTTAACGGTGCCCGTCCGCAGGCATCTTCGTGATTTATTTGTTCAGGTTGTATTGATTCAATGGCATTAGAGGTCAGGCGGTCCTGATGTGTTGCAGTTGCATAATTATGGAAATGACTAAGGTCTGTGCTAATAATTATTAGTGTTTCGTTGTTGCCCCAAAATAACTCTAATAGTTTGGCTACGTCATCACGATTACAGTCGCCTACTACAAAGGGGGTTAATTCAAAATCAGTTAATAAAACCTGTAAAAACGGCAAATGTACCTCAAGCGAATGCTCCTCTGCATGAGCTAATTGGCTGGGTTGAACAAAATCTAATGTCTCTGCTTTTTCGCAGTTCCGGATATTTATTTTGATTTTGCCTAGCGGGGTTTCAAAAAAATCTGCATTGGGAGTTGCTATGCCCCTAAAAGCCACTCGATGTGATGGCCCGAGTAAAATAACCTGCTTAATTCTATCAGCTTCAGGCTCGAGTAATTTATATGCACTAGCAGCCACAGGGCCAGAGTACATATGACCCGCATGAGGTGCTATTATGGCTTTAGGAGAGATGTTTAAATGGTTTTGTGCTTGTGTTAAATATCGGTTAACGTCGGATGAAAGTCGCTGTGGATCTGCTGCATAAAACATGCCAGCAACTGCAGGGGGACGAGTGCGAGAATTTACATTTTTCATAGCATGCCAACCGATTTTTTCAGGTTTAACAGTCTTGTTACAGTTATAGCATAGGTGAGGTTATTTGTGATGAAAAATTCCGATAATTATACGGTACCAACAAACTATTGGCACAAGCTGGATGATGGGCGCGTGCAATGTGATTTATGTCCCCGATTTTGTAAATTAAAAGAAGGTCAGAGAGGCCTGTGTTTTGTACGAGCGAATCAGCAGAATCAAATTGTGCTTACCTCATATGGGCTCTCCAGTGGTTTTTGTATTGACCCGATAGAAAAGAAACCATTGAATCATTTTCTGCCAGGCACTCCTGTTTTATCTTTCGGCACGGCAGGCTGCAACCTGGCGTGTAAGTTTTGTCAGAACTGGGATATGAGTAAGTCACGTGAAATGGAAAAACTGGCGTCAAAAGCCAGCCCAAAGGCAATTGCTGAGCAGGCAAAGCAAAATAACTGTAGAAGTGTTGCTTTTACTTACAATGATCCGGTGATTTTTCATGAATATGCGATTGACGTGGCGGTTGCCTGTCATGAACTAGATATAAAAACCGTGGCAGTAACCGCGGGGTATATTTGCGAAAAACCCAGGGTTGAATTCTTTGATGTAATAGACGCTGCCAATGTTGACTTGAAGGCTTTTACTGAAGAGTTTTATCACAAGCTCACAGGGGCTCATCTTCAGCCTGTGCTCGAAACATTGATTTATCTTAAACAGGAGACAAAGGTCTGGTTAGAGATTACGACGTTGTTGATTCCGGGAAAAAATGACTCTGATAAAGAATTGCATGAAATGTGTGAATGGATTATGAGTAACCTTGGGCCAGATGTGCCTTTGCACTTTAGTGCATTTCATCCCGACTGGAAAATGATGGATGTTCCCTCAACGCCAGCATCTACATTAACTCGGGCCCGAGAAATAGCTATGAAAACAGGCTTGCGCTATGTATATACCGGGAATGTGCACGATACGGCGGGTAGTAGCAGTTATTGTTACAGTTGCGGGCATATGTTGATAGAGCGAGACTGGTATGAGCTAGGCGCCTGGGGCCTGGATGCCAATGGTTGTTGTGAATCTTGTGGAAAGCCTTTGCCAGGTGTGTTTGAAGCGGCTCCTGGCAAATGGGGTTCACGTCGATTACCCATATTTATCAGTGATAAATCAGCCTAAATAGGGTATTCTTACACTAATCCAGTTTGCTAGACCCGTCGCGAGCTAAAGCTGCGCCACTACAGGGTAATATTGACTTGTAGCGGTGTGGCTTTAGCTCGCAATGGGCTATGAAAAAATAAATTAGAGGTAAATCTTGAGCAAAGGTACGCTATACATTATCTCTGCCCCCTCAGGTGCAGGTAAAACTAGCCTGGTAAAGGCGCTGATTGATGACGCGGATAATATAGACGCGGATAATATAATGGTATCCGTTTCTCACACTACCCGGGCAATGCGCGATGGTGAGAAAGAAGGTGTAGATTATCATTTTGTTAAGCAGGAAGAGTTTCTGTCGATGGTAGATGGGGGAGATTTTCTTGAACATGCAAAAGTGTTTGATAATTACTATGGCACATCACAAAAGCATGTAGAGCAGCAATTGCTGCAAGGCCTTGATGTTATTCTTGAAATTGACTGGCAGGGTGCGCGTCAGGTACGTAAACAGTTTCCTGATTCATTGTCGGTTTTTATTTTACCGCCTTCATCTGAGGCGTTAAAAGATCGCTTACAGAATCGTGGTCAGGATAATGAAGAAATTATTAATCGTCGCATGAAAGATGCGGTGAATGAAATGTCGCATTATGCCGAGTTTGATTACATTATTGTGAATGATGATTTTAATCAGGCCTTACAGGAACTTGGCTGTGTATTTAAAACAAACCGGTTGCGTCAGCTTCAGCAAGAACGAAAACTGGAAAATTTATTAATCGAATTATTGAAATAAGAGAGTAAGAAAAATGGCACGTTTAACCGTAGAAGATTGTTTACCAAATGTAGATAACCGTTTTCACCTGGTATTAGTAGCAGCAAAACGCGCGCGTCAAATTGCGATGGGTTCAGATGCGCTAGTTGAACTGGAAAATGACAAGCCAACGGTACTGGCTTTACGTGAAATTTCCGCTGGCCTGGTTGGCCCTGAAATTTTAGATGAAAAAGAAGAGGCGCTAAATATGATGCCAGCAGCTATTTCTCCAGAGGAAATTAACAAAGAAATGTAATTCTATTATTTAGTGGTTGTGAAAAGCTACAGATAATATATACAAACATGCAGGGCCTTGGCCATATCTAAATGATATGGGAGGCTTGTGTCATACGGGTTAGCTGTTTTGACGCAGAGCTGTAAGCAAAACTGGTTTTAAATTTTTAAAAAAAGTACAAACTGTATTTTTTAGACATGCTTTAAATAACATAACTCTTCGGGTGAATCCTGAATTCAGGAAGTATTTAAATATGGCAATAAGTCCTGATGAAACTGAGATTGATGTTAAGGATCTATATGGAGATCCGTCGCGGTTTTTAATATCTGATCTGTGTCGTATAGTTGAAGATTATATGAATGCAGAACAGGTTAGGGATGTGTATCAGGCATATTTGTTTGGTGCGCAATCACACGAAGGTCAATTTCGCCAAACCGGCGAACCTTATATCTATCATCCTATATCAGTAGCTCGTATTCTTGCTGAAATGCACATGGATTCTAAAAGCATCTGCGCGGCTATATTGCATGATGTTATTGAAGATACACCCGCAACAAAAGAAGAAGTGGCTGAAAAGTTTGGCGATGATGTTGCTGAACTTGTAGACGGTGTTAGTAAGCTTACCGAGTTAAAATTCAAAAACAAGAAAGAGCAGCAGGCGATTAACATACAAAAAGTGTTAATGGCTATGGCGAGGGATATTCGAGTAATTTTAATTAAGCTTGCTGATCGGCTTCACAATATGCGAACCCTGGGGGTAATGCGTCCAGACAAACGTCGTCGAATTGCAAAAGAAACATTAGATATTTATGTTCCGTTAGCACGGCGTTTGGGTATAAATACTCTGCGCTTAGAGCTGGAAGACCTGGGCTTTCGTGCAATGTATCCAATGCGTTATCGTATTTTGGAGCATGCCATGTTGCAGGAAGCAGGGCATAGAAAAGAGGTTATTCAGAAAATTGATAATGGACTTAATGCTCGATTAACAGAATTAAAAATTGAAGCAGAAGTCAATTCACGTAGAAAGCATCCGTATAGTTTATATAAAAAAATGCGTGAGAAAAATCTGGCTTATCAAAATATTTTCGATGTTTATGGTATACGGGTTGTTGTTGATTCGGTTGATGATTGTTATCGGGTTTTAGGTGCGGTACATAATCTATTTAAACCAATACCAGGAAAGTTTAAAGATTATATTGCTATACCAAAAGAAAATGGTTATCAATCATTGCATACCATTTTATTTGGCCCGCATGCTATACCAATAGAAATACAAATTCGTACACTTGAAATGGATAATTTTGCAGAAACTGGCATAGCAGCACATTGGTTGTATAAAGAGAGTACTGGCAGTGAAATAGATGTTGGTGGTAGAACCAGAGAGTGGTTAACTGGCCTGTTAGAAATGCAACAGGCAGCCGGGGATTCAGTAGAATTTTTAGAAAATGTAAAAGTTGACCTGTTTCCAGACGAATTATATGTCTATACGCCAAATGGCGATATAGTTAAATTACCTAAAAACTCAACGCCAGTTGATTTTGCATATTCTGTTCATACTGATGTTGGGCATACCTGTGTTGCCAGCAAGGTTGACCATAGATTTGCTCCACTTGATACGCCTTTGTATAGTGGACAAACAATTGAGGTTGTAACATCTGAAGGCGCACACCCTAATCCGGGTTGGCTTGACTTTGTGGTAACGGCTAAAGCACGAAGTAATATATTAAATTATTTAAAAAGTATGCGTTCAGAAGATGCGGTTGCTCAAGGGCGAAGATTGCTGTCTCGAATGTTATTAGAAAAAAATATTACTCTTGAGGAAATAAGTCCAGATAGTTATCAGTTTTTACTGGATGAATATGGCTTCACATCATTAAATCAACTGCTTGAAGATATAGGTATGGGGAATCGACCTGCAGGCTTAGTTGCCAGATGTTTGTTTCCTGAAGAGCATGATGAAGAAGGAGCCGATCAGGCAAAATCGTCTGGTCGTGCACCACTGGCTATTCAAGGTACTGAGGGCATGGTGGTATCTTATGGGAAATGTTGTTACCCAATACCTGGCGATCAAATTATTGGAAAATTAAGCAAGGGTCGTGGCCTTGTAATACATCAGGTGAATTGTAAAAATATTGCACATGAACGCGTACAAAACGAAAATATGATTGACGTTAAGTGGGCAGTTGAACCGAGTGGTGAGTATTCTTGCCAGTTAAATTTATATACGCAAAATGAGCGCGGAGTATTAGCAAGATTGGCAACAATTATATCTGACGAAGCAGCTAATATAGAGCATGTGGAAGTGGAAGACAAAGATGGTCTGTCAACTAATATTACATTCCTTATTTCAGTTGGTGGCCGAGATCATCTAGCTAAAATTTTGCGCCGATTAAGGCGTGTAAATTCTGTTATGCGTATAATTAGAGTACATTAAAAAATATCGAGAAAAATAAAATACTATGAAAAAAGAAATTATATCTACAGATAAAGCACCACAGGCAATAGGTACATATTCACAGGCTGTAAAAGTTAATAATACTGTTTATGTATCAGGTCAAATTCCATTGGTTGCAGAAACAATGGAAGTGTTAGAAGGATCTGTTGAAGAGCAGATACACCAGGTATTTAAAAACTTACAGGCAATAATAGATGCTGCAGGTGGCACGTTTGATAATGTTGTTAAATTAAATGTTTTTCTGACAGACTTAAGTAATTTTCCAACCGTTAATCAAGTTATGGCACAGTATTTTTCAGAGCCATATCCAGCTCGTGCTGCTATCGGTGTTAGTGAGTTGCCGAAAGCGGTAGCAGTAGAAATGGATGCTATATTAGAGTTGTAATAATATCGCTTAATTCGCTCGTAGAGGAGTGAGTCATATTGATAAACATGGACTAGCGATAAGGTATATCCGCATTGGTTAAAGCCCTTTCTCATTCTGATGACTTAACTCGACTTAAAGGCGTAGGCCCAAAAGTAAAAGAGCGTTTAAGTAAGCTTGGCTTAAACAATATACAAGATGTCCTGTTTCATCTGCCCTATAGATACGAAGACAGGACGCGTATAGTTTCTGTGGCATCATTACGTCATGGCTGTTCGTCATTAATTGAAGTTACTATCGACAGGGCAAGCGTTGCTTTTACTCGTAAGGGAAAAAGTAGGCGTATGTTGCTTGCTCATGTATCAGATGGAACGGGAAGTTTATTATTACGGTTTTTCTATTTTAATAAGCAGCAACAACAAGCATTGGTTGCTGGTACAAAATTACGCTGTTTTGGTGATGTACGCTACGGCACCTCCTCACTCGAAATAGTGCATCCTGAATATATACAGATTAATGAAAACACAGTTACCTCCATGGAAGACTCATTAACACCGGTATATCATACGGTTGATGGGGTTAGCCAACTTTTATTAAGGCGTATATCAGAACAGTGTCTCGAATTGCTCAGGGAAAATGATGTTTTGCCAGAGTATTTAACACCATCTTTGTATAAACAGGAAGAATACTACTCGCTTGCAGATGCATTGATATATGTGCACAGGCCACCAGCTGGTGCAAATGTTAATCAGTTACTTGAGGCAGGCCATGCATCTCAATTACGCTTAATATTTGAAGAGTTACTAGCTCAGCATTTAAGCTTTCAGGCGTTGCGAAACAGGAATAGAAAGCATGCTTCAGCCATGCTTGAAAGTGAAAATCATTTGCTCTATCAGTTCATTAAAAGCTTGCCCTTTGAGCTAACGCTTGCGCAACAAAAAGTTAATCAGGAGATATTGCGAGATCTGGAATCAGGGGTTCCCATGATGAGGCTAGTACAGGGTGATGTAGGCTCGGGTAAAACAGTTGTTGCTGCGTTGGCGTGTTTAAAAGCTATAGAGTCGGGCATGCAGTCAGCCATCATGGCGCCTACAGAAATTCTAGCTGAACAACATTATAGAAATTTTACTAATTGGTTTAAGCCATTAGGGATAAAAGTTGCCTGGCTTAGTGGCCAGATAAAAGGAAAAAAAAGAAATCAGGTGTTGCAGGAAATAAGTGAGGGTGATGCCCAGGTTATTGTCGGTACTCATGCTTTGTTTCAGGATGATGTCAAATACAAAAACCTGGCTCTTGCTATAACTGATGAGCAACACCGTTTTGGCGTTGAGCAGCGAATGTCATTAGCTAAAAAAGCCAATACCGCAGATAAAGCTAGTAAAAATATAAAGAAAAAAAGTCTGCGTGAGAAAAGCCCGTTAAACCGATTAGCGCACCAGCTGATTATGACAGCAACACCTATTCCTCGCAGCCTGGCAATGACGGCCTATGCGGATCTTGATTATTCTGTAATTGATGAGTTGCCGCCAGGTAGAAAGCCAATATCTACTGTAGTGATTCAGCAGGAACGAAGGGAAGAAATTTTAGAGCGAATATATAAAGCATGTAGTGAAGGCAGGCAGGCTTATTGGGTGTGTACACTGGTTGAAGAGTCTGAGTCATTACAATGCCAGGCTGCACAAGATACCGCGCAAATACTTAAGCAGGTCTTGCCAGATATAAAAGTGGGTTTAATACACGGACGACTTAAATCAGATGAAAAAGAAAGCATTATGCAGTCCTTTAAAGAAGGTGAAATACAATTGCTTGTTGCAACGACAGTAATCGAGGTGGGTGTGGATGTACCCAATGCGAGCCTGATGATAATCGAAAATGCAGAGCGCCTGGGATTGTCTCAGTTGCATCAATTGCGTGGAAGGGTTGGGAGAGGAGAAGAGGCGAGTCACTGTGTATTGATGTTTAAAAGCCCTTTAAGCAACACGGCAAAAGAAAGGCTAGCTATTATGCGAAAAACTAACAGCGGCTTTGATATTGCAAAAAAAGATCTACAGCTTCGAGGTCCAGGGGAGGTATTAGGTACACGTCAAACAGGCTTATTACAGCTAAAAATTGCTGATATTGTGCGTGATGAGTATTTGCTTGATGATGTTAAAATTGCTGCGGATATAATGTTAAAAACATCACCTGAACAAGTAAACTCATTGATTGGTCGCTGGGTTGGTTCTGCTCAGCAATATATGAATGTAGGCTAAAAAATAAGGAGTTTAAATTTGTAAATGGAATTGGAATAATCTGGATGAATCATTAGAGCTTTTTGATCGCTTTTTAGATTAGCTCGTTATCTGCAATGCAGATGATCATTAGTATAGATGTCATAGGTAAAACAATCAGAAATATATCAATTTTGAAGTGGCTATTAGCCCATAACTCGTCTATTTTGTATAGATATATGAGTTATAGCAATAAATTATAGGAACGCTACATGCTGGGAATAGCAGCCGAAGAACAGATAATTGATAATAGCGCTAATCGCGATAAAATTTGGCGTGAACAGATTCGACGTGTCGAAAAAAACGCTATTTTGAGTAATTTTGTTAGTTTAGTCGTTGCCATTTTGCTCTCGCTTGTATTATGGGGCGGAGGTCCTCAGAATCTAATAATTTCATGGATGGCGTATATGCTACTAATAACAATTATTCGAGTTGTTATGGCGTATTTGAAAAAAAAGAAAAATGCAGATCTGGTACATGATGTATTTGGTAGCTGGTATCTAGTTGCGATTTTGATGACAGCTTTTGGCTGGGGGTTATCGGGTTTTATCTTATTTCCTGCTGAGCCATCACAGCAGTTGGTTCTTGGTTTTGTGATAGCAGGCATGGCGTCCGGCGGCGTATCGGTGATGGCGCCAATTTTAAAGTTATATTTAGCTTATATTGTACTGGTCGTTTTTCCTATAAGTATACGTTTTATTATTATGGGTGAGGATTTTTATTTATTAGCAGTTACAACTGTATTTTATATGTTAATGATGGCCGTGATTGGTTCGCGTATTAATGAAAGTGTGCTTAGGGAGTTAGATTTACGTTTTCATAATGAAGCATTGATTAACTTTATGAGTCAGGCGCGCAATGAAGCTGATGATTTAAATGAAGAGTTATCATTAGAGATAGAACAAAGAAAGCGAATTGAGAAAGAATTGCAGAAAGCAAAAGAAGATGCGGAAGCTGCTAGCAAAACAAAAAGTGAATTTCTTGCAAATATGAGTCATGAGATACGTACGCCAATGAATGGCATACTAGGTACGTTGCAGTTGTTGCAGAGTCCAGAATTAAGTGAGAGTCAACGAGAGTATGTAGGGATTGCATACAACTCAGGTGAGGCTTTGCTTTCATTATTAAATGACATACTCGATTTTTCAAAAATAGAAGCAGGAAAGCTTAAGTTGGAGTGTATACCCTTCGATTTACAAAGCTTAACTAGAGAGATAACAGTACTGCTTAAACAAAAAGCTGATGAACAGAATATAGAATTAATCACTGATGTTGATAGTGAGATACCGAGGGTAATTCAAGGAGATTCTGTTCGTATCAGACAAATACTGGTTAACTTACTGACAAATGCCATAAAATTTACTGAAAATGGCAGCGTAACTATTAAAGCAGTTGTGTTGGAAAAGAATGAGAAGTCAGTCCGGATTCGCCTTGAGGTAAACGATACCGGTATTGGTATTCCTGATGAGCATCAACGTAAGCTGTTTAATTCTTTTACGCAAGCTGATGGATCTACGACAAGAAAATATGGTGGTACAGGGTTAGGTTTAGCCATTGTAAGACAGTTGGTGACTTTAATGCGAGGAAGGTTGGGCGTTAATAGTGAGGAGGGTAAAGGCTCCTCTTTTTGGGCAGAAATTGCCTTTGAAACACCAGCGGCTATGGAAATAGAAAGGGAACAGGCCTTAAAGCAGGAAGTGGTAGGCGATCTACAAGGTAATGTTTTGCTGGTTGAAGATAATCCGGTTAATCAAATTATTGCTAAGAAGATGTTAGAGAAGTTTGGTTTGAATTATGAGGTAAGCAACAATGGTGAAGAGGCATTAGGTCGCCTGGAGCTGCCACATGAATTCAATCTTGTATTAATGGATTGTCAGATGCCAGTAGTGGATGGTTATGAAGCGACGCGAGTTTTGCGCGAGAGAGAAGAAGGCGTGAGCGCTAGAATGCCGATTATTGCCATGACAGCAAATGCAATGGAAGGAGACAAAAAAAAGTGTATTGATGCGGGAATGGATGATTATGTGGCGAAACCAGTGAGTCAGGATGCACTTAAAAAAACTCTGGCTAAATGGTTGAGTGAGTCAAAATAAAGGATTTTTTGGATCGGTGGTGGTGAGCCTGCTAAGATAAGCCTAATTTAGAGTTTGCCGTAATTGGAAAAAAGCCCCGAGTTTTGAAGTTAAATGCATCATTATTTTGAGATATGAGTGTTTTATATTCACTAGTAAAAATCTTAATGCCTCTTATACGGTATTTTTATCAAATCACATGATTTATGCTGCCAGTTTAAAAAGATTCCAACAAGAATTTAATGATATGATTAGATTCCGATAGAGAAAAACAATTATCTTCTCTTATAAGTTTGGATGTTAGAGCAGTTAAAGCTTTTATTAAATAAAATACTCAAATTGAAAATTAATGTCAGGTCATAACACGCGATTACGTTGGTGTAATCAACAAAGCTGTTTTTTAACAGGGCTTAATACTGAGCTCAAATCCTGGTTGTTTGACACTGGGTCTCTCACTGCTCGTTTGCAAAAACATTGTGATGGTGAGTTCTCGGTTAAAGTATTGTCTGTAAAAAGGGCTACACCAACTCCTGACGAAGTTAGTGCTCTCAGCCTAAGGCCAAGAAGTCACGCAATAATACGTCAGGTTTTATTGCTCTGTAATAAACAGCCAGTGGTTTATGCAAGAACTATCATCCCGGTATCAAGCTTACGAGGCTCTCTTCGGGGAATTGTATTGCTTGGCAATAAATCGTTGGGAGCCGTTCTATTTGTAGATAAAAAAATGCAACGTAAAGCAATGGAAATAGCACTACTTAAACCGTCGCATAAATGTCACGCATGGACACAATATTCAGGTAAAAAATCTATTTGGGGCAGGCGCTCAGTCTTTGTATTAAAAAATAAAGAGCTACTAGTTAGTGAGTTTTTTTTGCCGGACTTAATCAGTTAGAAGATCTACATGTTTATAAGGCAGAGGCTAAATGAGATTTAGCGACTACGCACATAAACAAAAGTATTTGAATGTATTTAAGGCTTAACTAGCCCCATCCGTAAAGCTTCTAAAGTTGCCTGTGCCCGATTAGATACATTGAGTTTTCCATAAATGCTTTTCAGATGGCTCGCCACAGTGTTTGAGGTTATGCCTAAAATCTCAGCAGCTTCATTTCTGCTTAAGCCTTTGGCGATGGCGCCAAGAATTTCTTTTTCACGGCTTGATAAATCAGGTTTATCTGAAGGCTGTATATCGCTGTGAAAATGATTAATCATTTTGCGTGCAATAGATGGTGAAATAGGGGGCTCGCCCTTTATTATGCCCTGTAAGCTTTGTATGAATTCATCAGTAGTTTGTTCTTTTAACAGGTAACCCTGGGCGCCTGCTTCAAGCGCTGGGAACAGATAATTGTCGTCATCAAAAATTGTTGCCACAACGCAATACGTATCCGGTGATTTTTTGCTTATTTCGCTAATAATCTCAACGCCATTACCATCGGGCAAGTTAAGATCGATTAAGCCAAGATCCAGACGGTTGTCGTTAATTATTACCCTGGCCTGGGCAAGGCTTGAAGCTTCAAATATTTTCACTTCAACAAAGGCTTGTTGAATGATGCTGCTTAACCATTCACGTGTTTCTGGGTGGTCTTCTAAAACGAGTACATTTTGCATATTATTAATCCGTAGTGTCAGAAATCAAAAAATTGATTCTTACGCAACTACCACTGTTTTTTCCGGTTTCCCGGTCATTCAGGTTAAACCAGCTGGCGCTTCCGTTTAGTTCCTGGGCTCTTGTTTTTATATTGTTCAAACCTTTACCTGGTACACAGTTTGCGATATCAAAACCATGACCGTTATCGCTACATTCTACAGAGAGTAATTGTTGATTTAAATTAATAATTACTTCCATAAATTCCGCATTAGCGTGGCGAATTATATTTGTTGTTACTTCATGTAGCATGCGATTCAAATTTATATGCTGTCTGGGGGTAAAGCTAAGCCCTTTCAAGTTTTCGCTTTGGTGCCATAGCAGTTGCATGCCAATAGAATTTAATCGATCTTGTATTTCAGATCTTACATCAGTTATAGCATCTAGTATCGTTGCTGTTGCTTTATTGTCAAGGGTATAAATAGAATTTCTAAGTGATTTTAATATGCTGCGTGAAAGGGCGATCGTATGCTCATCTTTAGCTGAATGGATCAAAGTTAACATACGGGCCGCGACATCATCATGTAAATCACGTGCGATACGTTGACGTTCATCAGAAGCGCCTTTCTCAACCGCCTCCTCTATTGTAATAAACTGCTTTGTTAGCTTGAGTAGCGAACTGGCGAGTTCTATATCATCATTGTTGAACTGAGTGCCCTTGTCTTTTGAGTTGAGTATGTAGCCATAATTTAACAATATGGAAGGAACTTCCAGCATGTTATGTTTATCATTTATACAGGATTGAGTGATTTTGTGGGTTGAGTTAATCAGAATGCAGTCTGAAAAAAAACGTTGTAAAATAGATTTCCAGCGACTATCGATAGATGTGCCGCTGCTAGAAAATTCTTCTATTAGAAAGGGTAGGTTTTTTTCTAGACTTTTATGCACTAAGAGAATGCCTGTTAGTATATAACTCTTGTTGGCAGAGTTATCTCATATGTGAAGTAATAAAAAACAAATGGTTTAAACTCGCCCCATTGCAGAAAAGCTTTTAATAAACGGAGATGCTGTGGCAGAATTTTTAATCATTGATTTATAATCGCCTTCAACAAATTTTAATTTACCAGTGCTGTAAGCCAGGCCTAACCCTGTCGATCCTACTTCACGATTAATCCACTCTTTCCAGTGACCTTCTTTTGCTCGTAAATCCCAGTTAAGTGTCTGGCCATTATAGTCGCCAGCATCAACGGCATAACCGTCTTCAATAGTAATGCAACTGCGTGGTTTGTCTTCATCAGGAAAGCCATATCCAATTATAGAAGAAAAGCATATTTCACTAAGAATTTTTGTTAAATAAGGGTCTTTATTCCATTCATCTTTGTACTTGCTCATCCATGCATTATCAAATAGCTCTAACATCAACTGCCCCATAATAAAGTGCCAATAAGGCCGAAAAATATTCAGCGTTACTGTTTTGGTTCTATCTATACAACACACTGTCTACGCAGTGTTTGAGTATTTTGAAAAGTGACTCGGCCCCATAGTGCTTCTGTTGAGAAGGGGGCTGAAGAATGGCGTTATTTTAACTCCATCGTCATAGCATGTATATTATTTTGTTTTAAAGTGCTCAGAGTTTCACGTAATAGCGTGGGGTTGCTAAATGGCCCGATACGTACGCGATGCCAGTTATCACGGTTGATATTTACACTTTGTATCGATGATTGCACACCGAGCAATGCAAGGCTTGCTTTTAGACGCTCTGCATCTTGTTGGCTTTTAAATGACCCCGCCTGTAACAAATACTTCTTACCCGAAGAAGTATTAACCGGGAGAGTTGTGTTATTTGTGTTATTTGTGTTATTGGGCTTTTTGTTATCAACTTCAGGCTCTGGCACAAATACTTCCAGCTCAGAAAGAATGGTGTAAAACTCAAAACGAGGTTTTTTGATATTGCTTTTTTCGGTAACATCTGAAACTGATTGTTCGGTTCGTGCTTCAACTTCTAATTTTTGTTGCTCACGAGCTTTTTTTAATTCCTGCTTCACCGCTTCTGTAAAACTAACTTCTTCAGCGGGTTGTTTGTCGAGATACATAAGAAAAGATGCAAATAAACCAATAGCCAGTCCCGCAAACATCCAGACATATCCGGGTACGGGCTTTTTATTTGACATATGACGTCCCTTTAAATCACGCGAAGCTGGCATTACATCCTTTCCGGTGCACTAACACCTAATAACTTAAGGCCATTATGAAGTACGTGACGAGTAGCATTTATTAGAGTAAGTCGTGAATTTCTAACAGCTCCATCATCAACAATAAATTGATGAGCGTTGTAGTATGTGTGAAGCTCGTTTGCCAGGTCACGTAAAAAGTGAGCTAGTATATGAGGTTCTTCATTGAGCGCTGCTTTTTCCAGTATTTCAGGATATTTTGCTAAAGAAACAGCCAGGTCAATCTCATGTTTTTCTGTTAACAAAGAAAGATTTTCACTACCCATTTTAATGTCATGAGTTAATTGTTTTTCTTCCAGCTGACGGAAGATACTGCAAATACGAGCATGTGCATATTGAATGTAATATACCGGATTGTCACTGCTTTGCGATTTTGCCAGATCAAGATCAAAATCCATATGCTGTTCACATTTACGTAATACATAAAAGAAACGTGCCGCATCATTGCCAACTTCAGAACGTAACTCACGTAAGGTAACGAAAGAGCCTGAGCGTGTAGACATAGGTACTTTTTCACCGCCGCGATAAAGTATAGCGAACTGAACTAATAGGACATCAAGTTTATCTACATCATCTCCTAGTGCCTGTAATGCGGCTCTAACACGTGGAATGTATCCATGATGATCTGCACCCCAGATATCTATAACTCGATCAAAACCGCGCTCTAGTTTGTCCATGTGGTAGGCAATGTCTGAAGCAAAATATGTGCTTTGACCATTGTCACGCACAACAACACGGTCTTTTTCATCGCCAAATTCTGTAGACTTAAACCACAGGGCTCCATTTTTTTCATAAACGTAATTGGCCGCTTGTAAGCGTTCAACCGCTTGCTTAATTAAGCCTTTTCCAGCCAGGCTTCGCTCTGAGAACCACTCTTCAAACTCAACACCAAACTCACTCAGGTCCTCGCGTATATCATCAATTATAATATTTAAACCTAAATCAAAAACCTGACGGTAAGATTCATCACCGAGTAATGTTTTAGCCCGATTAATTAACGCGTCAATATGAACTTCTTTATCGCCACCGGCAGGTTCGTCAGCGGGAATACCTTCAAAAACAGCGGCGCTGGGATGCATCAGGTTTTTATCATGCTGAGCAAAAAGTTGTTCGGCTATATCTTTTACATACTCACCTTTATAAGCATTGCTCGGAAAGGTAATTTCAACGCCACAATGTTCGAGGTAACGTAACCATACGCTGGTGCCAAGAATATCCATTTGACGACCTGCATCATTAACATAATATTCACGGTGTACCTCAAAACCAATGGCTGCTAACAGAGAAGCAACCGTTGCACCATAAGCAGCGCCACGGCCGTGGCCAACGTGTAAAGGTCCAGTCGGGTTAGCTGAAACAAATTCAATTTGAACCTTACGTCCAGCACCGATATTGCTTAAACCGTAGGTTTCGGCCTGCGTATTAATGGTGTCAATAACAGACAGAATGTTACTTTGTTTAATAAAGAAATTAATAAACCCCGGGCCAGCGATTTCAACTTTCTCTAAAATATCACTATTTGGTAGCGCATCGATTAAAGACTGAGCTATCTCGCGAGGGTTTTTCTTTGCAGGTTTTGCCAGCATCATAGCCAGGTTGCACGCAAAATCACCGTGAGTTTTGTCCTTCGTGCGAGAAATCTGGATTTCAGGTGAAATATCAGATGCAATTACGCCGTTGGTTTTCAGGCCGCTTAGTGCCTGAGTCAGTAGAGTCTGGATAGTGTTTTTCAATGTGCTGGCCGTTAAAAAATCAGAGGGCGAATTTTACATGTAGAAAGGTAGGGTTACCAGTTAACTAGGTAGTTTTGCTTCAGATATGTTTATAAAAGTGTAACTACATTGTTTTGGCGCGTCTCCACGGGGAAATATCGGCGCTCTGTTAGCTGTGGTAAATTCAGCCGGGTAAGCAGGGTGGTGGGCGGCCCGTCAGCAATTAAATCTCTGCTAATACTTTCTCAGCCATTGAAATAGCCTGTCCAAGGTAACCCCCACCAAATAAATTAAGGTGATTAAGGATATGGTAAAAATTATAAAACGTTTTACGTACGGCAAAGCCAGCATCCAATGGCCAGGCTTCGTTATATGCGGCATAGAACCTGGGCTCAAAGCCACCGAAAAGCTGTGTCATGGCTATATCAGTTTCTCGATCACCGTAATAGAAGGCTGGGTCAAAAATTACCGCTGTGCCATCGGCTAAAGCAGCCGCATTACCTCCCCACAGGTCGCCATGCAACATAGAAGGCTGTGGGCTGTAAGAATCAAACAGGCGCTCAAAATCAGCTAGTAATTTATCTGTTACTGGTGAGAGGGCTGAGCCATAGCCATTTTTGTGGGCCAGATTTAGTTGAGGTAGCAGGCGCTGTTCGCGCCAGAAGCTCACCCAGTTATTGGAGCGGTTATTTAGCTGCGGTGTAGCGCCAATGGTGTTATCTCTAAGCCAGCCATGCTGGTTTGAGGTTATTTGGTGCATCGCGGCGATCTGTTGCCCAAATAAAGCTGGATCAGGGCGACCGGAGAGCGCTAAATATTCAAGCACTAAATAGGCCTGAGTTTCTGTCTGGCCTGAGCATATGGGTTTGGGTACCCTTACTGTACCCAGTTGCATTTCTTGCAGTGAGAGAGCCTCTGTCTCAAACATATCATGATATTGGCTACTATTTAGCTTCACGAAGTAGGCAGAGTTTCCGTCGCTGACACGATAGGCTTCGTTAATGCAGCCGCCGCCTATGGGCGCGTGATGGTTAATTTTAAAATGTGAATCTGTATGCAGGCTTATCTGTTCAGACAGGTGATGCCAAAGGCTCATGCGAGGTGACCTCTTAGGTGTTAGCATACGCAGATTATCCAGATAGAGAACAGAAGTAAATATGTCAAATGCCCCGAGTTATAAAGAAATAGAAAATGTGGTAAGCGCATTTTATGAAAAAGTGATTAAGCACCCCAAGCTAGCCCATTTTTTTGAGCACATTGATGATTTTGCAGAGCACGAAAAGCGTATTATCGATTTTTGGTGGATCAGTATGGGAGGCTCGCTAGAGCAACCACCAAAAATCGATATGATTGGTAAGCATTTTCCATTGGGTATAAAGCAGGAAGATCTGGAAATGTGGTTGGCACTATTCAGTGAAACATTGGGTGAGCAGCTAGACGATAATAAAGCGGTGTTCTGGATGGATAAAGTTATGACGATTGCTGCCCGGCTAAAGCAAATCGTTATAGACAACCAGGCGATGGGCGTACAGATAAAATAATAGCTTGCCTTGCTAAGATAAATAGGCTTCGTAGGTAATGTTATACACAGAGAGACTTTGAATTGGTCTATATCTGTACGTTTTTTAACCAAATAGCGAAGAAGGAAGTTAAGTTGTTGTTTTTATAGACTTTTATATCTGGTTAAAATGTGACCAGATTGTTACATAGTGTATAAAATGAGTGTTCGTAGGCATCTTTTCAGGGCTTATCAACAGACTTATCCACAGGATTAGGGGATAAGTTTTTATTTCTAGTAAATACAATGAGTTAGGTGATGCTGTGTAATCTATTACTTTAACATTATGTGATAAGCATTCTATGAATTGATTAAATATCACATGAAAAGATGGAATAAATTCCATTCAAGGAAACACTTATACACATTGTGACAATTGTTATTGGTTTAAAAAATGAAAACACTGTATATATAGCGTTTTCACAGAAAAGATGCTCTAAGTTGTTGTAATATATGAAAATATAAATTGATTAAAAAATGATCAATTTGAAGGGTTTTACGCTGGAATCACGTATTTATGCTTTAAAAGATATGTTTTCCACAGAGTTATCCACAGCTTTTGTGGACAAAATAAAAAACCTGTAAGAAATTCATTTGTACAGCTTTTTTTTTAAAAATTTCAAGGTTCCATTTTACGCCCATTCACTGGCACAATACACACATGTCAAACCACGTTATTGCAAGAATTGCTGTTCCAGTACCCCTCTATAGTCTGTTTGATTATTTGATACCAACGAACATTGAGCCTGCTCCTGTCAGGGGGGGGCGTGTGCGTGTGCAATTTGGGCGTAAGCAGTTAGTGGGTTTAGTTGTTTCCGTGGGTAATGAATCGAGTTATCCGGTTTCAAAACTAAAACCGATTATAGAAGTTATTGATGATCAGGCGATTTTGCCCGCTGATTTAATCAAATTACTGGAATGGGCAGCGGCTTATTATCATCATCCACTAGGAGACGTGATATTTAGTGCCCTGCCAAAGCGTCTGAGAGAAGGAGAGCTTGCCGAATTAAGGTCGGAGAGCCACTGGTCATTAACTGAAACAGGCCGGTCTTCTGATGTGGCTGAGTTTAAGCGAGCACCAAAACAGGCAGCATTATTGCGTTATTTGCAGAATTCACAACAGTCAGAGCTAATTTCTAGCCAGTTAAATGAAGATTGGGACAACTGGCGCTCCCCTCTTCAAGCGCTGGTTAATAAGTCACTGGTTGAAGTAAAAGATAAAGTGCAAAGCGCAGTTGCCTCACTGACCGAGCCGGTGGCAGGCCAGGTGATGAATCAGCAAAATAATAAATCAGTTGTCGAGGTACAGTTAAATTCAGAACAGGCAGCTGCAGCTAGTGAAGTGAACAAAGCATTTAACCGCTATCAGACTTTTCTGTTACAGGGTATTACCGGCAGTGGCAAAACAGAAGTATATTTAGACATAATCGAGCACGCACTAGAGCAAAACCTACAGATATTAGTTCTCGTGCCTGAAATCAGTTTAACCCCCCAGTTAACGCAGCGCTTTACTCAAAGGCTTAAGGCGCACATAGCCAGCCTGCATTCAGGCTTGAATGATACCCAAAGGCACAGCGCCTGGGTGCAGGCCAGCAAAGGTATTGCCCGAGTTGTGATAGGTACACGCTCAGCGTTATTTACACCAATGCCGCAACTGGGTTTGATTATTTTAGACGAAGAGCATGATAGCTCGTTTAAACAACAGGAAGGTTTTCGTTACCACGCCAGAGACCTGGCTCTTGTGCGCGCAAAAAATAAAAATATTCCTGTTTTGTTAGGCTCGGCAACACCTTCATTTGAAAGCTTGGAAAATGTTTCCCGTGGTCAATACAGCTTACTGGAATTAACTCAACGGGGTGCGGTAGGCGCGGCCCCACCTAAAGTGAGTTTATTGGATGTTTGTCGGCGACCGATGGAAGATGGCATATCAGATAAATTATTAAATAAAGTTGAAGAGCATATAAATAATGACGGGCAGGTTCTGCTTTTTTTAAATAGACGAGGTTACGCGCCGTTATTAATGTGTCATGAGTGTGGGTGGACAACGGCCTGCCAAAGATGTGATGCAAATATGACATTGCATCATCACAACCAACGTTTACGTTGCCATCATTGCGGTTACGAAAGACAGGCACCTACCAGCTGCCCCGAATGTAACCATGAAAGTTTATATATTCCCGGTGCAGGAACAGAGCGTATTGAAGTTGCACTGACTGAAAAATTTCCAGATGTAATTATTAGTCGTATCGATAGGGATACAACGCGACGAAAGGGCGAGCTCGATAAAAAGTTAAACCAGGCGAGAACCGGCGAGGCAAAAATACTTATCGGTACGCAAATGTTAGCAAAAGGTCATGACTTTCCCAACGTAACACTGGTAGGTATTTTAAATTCAGACCAGGGTTTGTTTAGCGCAGATTTTCGTGGCACTGAACATATGGCGCAATTAATTATTCAGGTTTCAGGGCGTGCAGGCAGAGGAAAAAAAGCCGGTGAAGTTATTATACAAACACATCACCCTGAGCACCCACTATTGCATACATTATTAGAGAGTGGCTACACCGGGTTTGCGAAATCAGCCCTGTTTGAGCGAAAACAAGCGAGTTTTCCACCGTTCAGTCATATGGTGATTGTGCGTTGTGAATCTATACAAAAAGAAAACGGTATAGATTTTTTAGATGAATGTAGAGAGACATTAAATTACGAAGGTGTAGAGTTATTTGGGCCGCTACCTGCACCAATGGAGCGACGAGCAGGCCGCTATCGCTGGCAATTGATTCTGCTATCCAAAGAAAGAAAAAAACTCCATGCGATATTGAGGCACTGGGTACCGGGTATAACAAAACTTAAAACAGTGAATAAAGTCAGATGGTCAATAGATGTTGATCCGCAGGATATGTTTTAGGTGTCTGCAACAAATTAAAAAACATGTGTATTTTATTTTTCCTCTGAATTTTTCGGCGTAAAAATTAACTTCAATATCAAAAGAGTCAACGGTGTGCCATGCATAAATAAATCAAAAATATCTATTGGCTTACTTAAGCTGCCATCAAATAGCATTTTCAGTTTTTCCCACAAATGTGGTTCAGGAACAAAGGGAGCAAGCCCTAAAAAAATGGCGGCAAAAGCTAATGGAAGTGTGGGTATTTTGTTTAAAAAATTATTCATGTGTTATTTATTAATCCGATAATGAAGTTATAATGTTTAAAAAGGCAGGCCAAATAATAATGTATAAACTGCGCTTACAGCAAAAGCGCCATGTATAGCTATTATGCTTTTAGGTAATATACCCTTTCTTCTGATAATAAAGTATAAGGCAACGCCACCTGATATAGTCAAAATTAATAAACCAATTACAGGCTTTATAGTGTCAGCGGATTCAGAGCCGATAACAATAGATAGAATTAAAAGCATTGTTCCAAAAACACCGACACGACCATGTAGTATGCCAATATCAAAAGGCGTGTTTTTATCTGCAAGTCGAACATAGGCAGTTGTCGCACCAACGATTATAGCGCCACAGAATAGGGCTAAAGAAGTTAAGGCTAGCCAGCTTTCCGGTAAGTGCATGTTTTAGTTCCCCTATTGTTTTTTCATTTATAGATGAATTTTAATGTAGAGTAATGAATGACAAGTTATAAAAATTTTCATAGTAGTCTGTCATGTAAAGGCTTAACACTATAAGGAATTAACTCAACTTAAGCTAGTCGTTAAATCAGAAGTATAATTATAAGGTGTTATTTTGAGGGTGAATTGCTGCTTAATGCGTTTTTAGCTGAAATCCACTGCGACATATATTTAGTACTCATCATAGAGTGGTGTTTAAGCATTGCGCCTGTAAAATTATCAAGTCGATGTTGATTTAAATTTTCTTCAACATCTAATATTTTCGATATTAATTGTTCACCGAGAATAATGCTGTCATAACGTGCCTGCAATAAGTGATGACTATTTTCTTGTGCGTTAATCCATTCCTGCTCATTGTTGTATAAACTAACAGCGGCATCTACAAAATTATCAATGTTATCTATAATAACTCCCGGCCATGGTTCATCCTGATGCATACCTTCACTGCCCAGAGATGTAGTAATGCTAGGTGTTTGCGCAATCATGGCGTCAAGTAACTTGCCTTTAATGCCGGCACCAAACCTGATGGGAGCTAAACAGATACGTGCTTTTTTCATTACGCTAAATGCATTTTCTGCCCAGCCTTTAATAAGAAAACCGCTTTTAGGGTTGTTTAAAGCGGTAGCTTTGGGGGGAGGGTATGAGCCATATATATGTAACTCTGCATCGGGAAGTTTCTTTTTAATTAAAGGCCAAATTTTTTGTAAATACAAAACAATGTCCCAGTTAGGGGCGTGACGAAAATTACCAATCGTAATAAAATGTTTTCGTTTAGAGAAAGAAGGGGTTAGCCCGGGTAATTTATCAAGGTCGACCATAAATGGAAGGTAATGAAGCAAGTTTGTATTCACATTGAAGGTGTTAGTTAATAACTTCATTTCAAAACTTGAAATAATTAAAGAAATGTCACAGCGTAAAATAGCCGCTATTTCACGTTTGGCCAAATCGCTGAATAAATCAGTCTGTGTAAGCTCACGTTCCGCCTTACTAGCTTGATGGCGGGCATTACGTAAACATTGCAAGTCTTCAGTATCTAAGATTTTAAGTGCATCTGGGCAGTTTTTTTCAACGCGCCAGCCAAATTGTTCTTCCATCATAAAACGATCGAAGATAACAATATCCGGCTGGTAGTTTGAAATGTAAGCATCAAAGCTATCACAATTTAAAGAAATACTTTGGCTTGAGATGCCTTCGCTAGCCAGCTCAATTGCATGGTCTGATAGTTGTGCGGGACTTGAAAATTCAACTAGCCAATTTCGTTTTTTAAATAAACGTAAAATAGACATCATATGACTGCCTGCTGCCGATGAATTTGGCTCAGGCCATACGTAGCCAATGACTAATATTTTTTTCACTTAGATGTATCCATATGTGAATAACCTTAACACTAATTTAATGTTGTGATCCACGTAATATATATACTATTTGAATTTAAGATAATAGTTGATCGCCTTTGAAGGCCAGATATAAAAGACCACTAATGCCAGAAAATATATACACAGATAGTATAAGCCAATAGACCGTATCAGGCTGTAGATGATAGTTTGGAATGCCAATTAAAAAGTTTAATAAAAAAACAGAAGTTGTGGCCCAATAGGAAGAGATACCCATAACAGCAGCCGTGGTGAATAGTGACCATGATTTTTTAAGCATAAGTCCAACAATAGAAAATATTATTAATGGAATATAAATAAGTGTATCACTTGCCCCAAAGGCTCGGTTTAATTGAACGCCAAACTGTCCAACCTCATATACACTTTCCTGTAGCCCGAGTTGAACTGCAAAGTCATAGTTGATTATCGCCATGGTTTGCCCCATAACAAGTAGAATTAAAGATAAAATCAAGAAGCCTGTTATTAGCCAAAAAGCAAGTGGGCGTTTAGAAATTGTCATGTTTATTTCTCTGGTTTGTCACGGGAGGTTTAGAAGCATTAGGTTATAAATAGGGTGTTTATAGCAGTGCTATTTTTTGTGCTTCACTTAAGTACGTTGCTATGTGGTTTCAGGCTCTCTTTTATTATTTTTATAGGCGATGGTAAATCGTTAAATAGCTTAATGCCGTTACCAGGTATAATGGGCATAAGTGAAAGGCTTGCCTTTGTTAATAAATTATAATCTAAAAAAATGAGGCCAGGCTGCCTCCAGCTACAAACCATAGGTGGGCTATGTGAATTTTATTGGCTGCCTTATATATTCTTATACTGGAGTGCAGTTGGATTGTAAAATACAGCTTTTATCTTGATAACAGTGAGCAGTTTGCTTATTTGATATTGAGATTACCCTATATAAATTGAGCGCATAGCCAGACTTTATGGTCCTGGGATTTAAGATTGCTTACTAGCACATAGGTAATTTGAGTGAATTTCCATTATTAGTAGTGTTTTGAAGGTTATTTTGCTCATTTAGGCCGTAAATAACGGTAATATGCCAGTTTCAGCCAAACGGTATTCAAGATTCCTTCAAGCCTCTCAAATGTAACTATACTGGGTTCGTACAGGCTTTAAAGAGGTGGTTACACCCGCTGTGTCGAGGTTTTGTAGAGGGTATAAAAGAAAATCACATATACATAAAATTATAATATGTTAATATACGCCACCAAATTTTAGTTGACCAGTTTATTGCTCCCCCAGGGGGTTATCCCACAAGAGCAGAGTTCTGGTTTAATTTATAAAACATCTATGGAGTCAATTATGACCACAGGTATGAAATTAAAGCAGTTTCTGCTACATGAGAAACGTGCAGGTGTAGATCTTCCTTATGATCTTATCGAGCTAATTCACGAAGTCAGTATCACATGTAAAGAGATTGCAGCTACAGTTAGCCGCGGTGAGCTTTCAGGTGTATTAGGTGTTGCAGGTTCTGAAAACGTTCAGGGCGAAACTCAGAAAGAGCTAGATATCATTACTAATGACATCATGGCAGATCACCTAAGTGTGAGTGGCCTGGTTGCAGGTATGGGTTCTGAAGAGATTGATGATCCTATCGACGTGCCTTCTAAAGAGCGTGGCGAATACTTATTAATGTTTGATCCATTAGACGGTTCATCAAACATTGATGTAAATATTTCTGTTGGTACTATCTTCTCTGTTTTAAAAGCACCATATGGCTGCAAAGAAACACCTAAGTTAGAAGATTACCTGCAAAAAGGAATTGAGCAAAAAGCAGCAGGTTTTGTTGTTTACGGTCCATCAACTGTTTTTGTATTAACAACTGGCCAGGGCGTACACATGTTTACGCTTGATAGCACAATCGGTGAGTTTGTATTAACAACTGAAGGTGTTTCAATTCCTGAAGAAACAACCGAGTATGCTATTAACATGGCAAACCGTCGTTTCTGGGATGAGTCAATGAAGCAGTACATTGAAGATTGTCAGTTAGGTGAAGATGGTCCATTAGGCAAGCGTTACAATATGCGTTGGGTTGCTTCAATGGTGGCTGAAGTTTATCGTATCCTTATTCGTGGTGGTATTTTCATGTACCCATATGATAATCGTGATCCTTCAAAAGCGGGTAAACTGCGTTTAATGTATGAAGCTAACCCAATGGGGTTCATTATTGAGCAGGCCGGTGGTATGGCATCAACGGGTAAAGGTCGCATAATGGAAGTTGAATCAACTGGTCTTCACCAGCGTGTGCCTGTTGTATTAGGTTCTGCAGCTGAAGTTAGAAAGGTTGAGGAATATCACAAGAAGCCTGAAAAAGCGGCATAGTGATTGACTGATATTTGGGCATTTATTTGTCTTTGAAGAAAGCCTGACATTTTTATGTTGGGCTTTTTTTTGTGAAAAAAATCATAGTGGTGGTTGGGGGGGGCAAGTTCTTGGTTTCATGGGAACTTGAATTCTGTTGTATCGCTTGCTTAGCGAGTAACTTTCTTTTATGAAAGCCATCCCTGGCTTACACCCTTCGGGTCATGCAGAGCATGCTCAAAAACACTCCAGGCGTTTTTAGTCTTCAGCAAAAAG